>TARA_R110002020_G_scaffold259768_2_pt1 | contig 207948 bp, 192 predicted proteins | sample TARA_R110002020 | Tara Oceans TARA_R110002020 (sample SAMEA4396489) | marine metagenome | biome: Westerlies Biome; feature: [MES] marine water layer (ENVO:01000295) within the mesopelagic zone...; material: water (ENVO:00002006), including particulate matter (ENVO:01000060)... | reverse complement strand
AATTTAACTGTACCTTTCATTATAAAATTGTAAAAAATTAATATTGTTGCAAATCTACATGATTTAATGAAACAAAGGTTAGCAAATTGTAAATTTATTTTTAAAAGTTATTGATTTTCAGTTTTTTTCTTGTTTGAGAAGTCCCTCATTTTCTTGATGTTGTCTTCTGTCAACATGTAATCATGTACTTTTCTATTCTTCCATCTATGATAGAGAAACATAGGCATTAAGATAAAAACTGCTGCTAAAATACTTAGACCTATACAGCGGTCACCCGCTACAATCTCATCTATTTCTCTAAGATAAAAGCCTACTCCCATCGTAATTACAAGTAGAAAAAACAGAACTATAATAGCTGTACGCATATTTTATTTTGTTGTTTTATTACTTTCGCGAAAAGCTCAAAAGCTTTCTTCTATAAGCAGTTAGCAATTTAGATTTTGAAATGAAACCGTGATATTTCCCGTTTTTAATGACAGGTAAATTCCAGGCGCCGCTTTCCTGAAACTTCTGCATCACTATTTTAGCCGTATCCTTTTCTAAGTATATATACTCAGGAGCCGAATGCATCAGGTTTTCAACCAGAGTCGTGTCATACAAGCTGGAGTCAAACATAATCTCCCTAATATCATCAAGAGTAATAACCCCTACCAGCTCTTCATCATCATTTATTACCGGAAAAAGGTTTCTGCTTGACTTGGCAACTACAGATTTAACCATGTCACCTAGTGTCATTTCAGGATGTACAGAAATAAAATTAGTCTCAACAATGCCGTTAACATTCATTAATGTGAGAACAGCCTGATCTTTATCATGAGTTATAAGTTCGCCACGCACGCCCAACTCCATAGCATATACAGAATGCGTTAAAAAGTATCTATTAATACCATAAGCAATTGCCGCGGTAATCATTAATGGTATAAACAAGCCATAGCCGCCGGTGATTTCTGCAATAAGGAAAATTGCGGTAAGAGGTGCATGTAGCACACCGGCAAGAAGTCCTGTCATGCCTACCAGAGTAAAATTACTTTCAGAAACATGAACTCCGGGAATACCAATATTATTTATTGCTTTAGCTGTACAATTTCCCATTGCACTACCCATAAAAAGTACTGATGCAAAAATACCACCTATACCGCCACCGGCAAAAGTGATTGAGGTTGCGACCACTTTAAATAGTACTAGTCCTGCCAGAAGAGCGATAATTACCCAAATATTTTCAAGGTAAGCGCTAAAATAAGTTTCGCCCAATGCTTCAATATCGTTACCAAGCATAAGGTCGTTAATCATATCAAAACCTTCACCATACAGCGGTGGAATAAGAAAGACGAGTACGCCCAAGGCTGCACCTGCAAATAGAACTCGAGAGATCAAATTCCATTTTTGGAAATATTCTGTGATCCCAAAATAAACCTTACTGAAATAAACAGAAACCATACCTGCTATAAGACCTAATACAATATAATACGGGAAATCGCCAATCGTAAAAGATTCCTTAAGCGTAAATGGCAATAACGTATCTGAACCAAAGAAAAAGTATGATGTTAATATTGCCGAAATAGATGCAAGTAAAAGTGGTAAAAGTGAAACTAACGTAAGATCTAAACTAAAAACCTCAATTGCGAAAATAATGGCAGCAATAGGCGCTTTAAAGATACAGGACATCGCTCCCGCAGCTGCACAACCTATAAGCAAGGTTCGTGTAGCCTGATTCATATGAAAGATGCGTGAGATATACGATCCCATTGCCGCCCCCGTAACTACAGTAGGGCTCTCAAGACCTACAGAACCACCAAAACCAACAGTGATAGGAGCCGTGATCAAAGAAGCAAAAATCTGGTAGGTGCCCATTATACCTTTCTTTTTTGAAATCGCCTTGAGGGTAGCCGGCACACCATGACTTATTGGGTGACGCACAATATATTTTGTGATCAATACCGTGAGAACGAGACCAACGGTGGGGAAAAGAAAATAAAACCAATAATGATAGTTATCTACCACCCTGCCTTCAAGAAAATCCTGAATAATAAAGGTTATGTTCTTAATGAGGACTGCTCCTAAACCAGAGGTAAGCCCTATTATAATACTAAGAACAAATATAAAATTGGCATTAGAGATATGTTTGTACCTCCAGATGTGAAAGCGGTGCAAGAAAGGTTTCTTACCAGGCATAACGTGATTGAATTATTTCTATTTAATGTCTTATTTACAAGACATAAGCATTGGTTTACAAAACGAATACGTTTTTTGAAAACGCTTGCAAATTTATAATTCAGTTTAGGTTTAACCTATATATATGGCAGATATTCGCAAATAAAATAATCCCGCTAAATAGCGGGATTATTTTTTGACTTATTTATAGATAAACTTCCTTAAACTCATAATTAAATGAATTTAATGAGAAGTATTAACAATATTCATTAAACGCATCTCTCAGGTTATCTGCAATTAATTCTGCAGGACGACCTTCAATGTGATGACGCTCTAACATATGAACCAATTCACCACCTTTAAATAACGCCATAGAAGGAGAAGATGGAGGAAAAGGAATCATAAAACTACGGGCAAGATCTGTTGCTTCACGATCTACACCTGCAAATACTGTAAAAAGATTATCTGGGGTTTTAGCATTTTGAAGAGCCATACGTGCACCAGGGCGCGCATTAGCAGCAGCACATCCACAAACAGAATTCACAACAACAAGTGTAGTTCCTTCTTTTTCCATGGCCGCATGCACATCATCTGCTGTATGTAATTCTGTGAAGCCTACAGATGTAAGATCCTCACGCATAGGTTTAACTAGTTCTGCTGGATACATAATTTTAATTTTTTATTAAAGATTACAAAGATACATAATTATAGTCGGGATAGAATAGAGTTCCCTACAAGGATGCTGCAAGAAAGCTCAGGTTTATATTTATTGAGCATGCAGCTGTAACATTTACTGCCATTTACCTTCATACTTCATATAAAGACGTTTATTTTTGCAACCGTTATTCAAGAATTAGTAATATGATTAAATGGCTGGGCGCCGTATTGGGTTTTGCTTTTGGTAGGTTATATGGTGCTTTTGCCGGTTACCTTATAGGGTCGCTGATCGATAATTTAATGGGCAACAAAAGCAGTGGCCAGAGCTCAAGAACTATTTTTAATCAACAAAGTCAAACGGTAACTCCGGGTGATTTTGAGCTCAATCTTCTCTCCCTTTGCTCTATTGTAATAAAAGCAGATGGCAATGTGAGCCAGCGAGAGCTTGATTTTGTGCGTCAATACTTTGTACAATCATATGGTAAAGAGCGAGCTAATGCTACCTTTCGCACATTTAATGATGTCATAAAAAACAGAGAAGTAAATGCACAGCGTATTTGCAGTTATCTGGTACAGCGCACACGACCAGAAGTGCGTTTACAAATAATACATTTCTTATTCAGTATCGCACAGGCAGATGGCTACGTTTCTGCTCCAGAGGTTAATCAAATTTCTGAAATTGCCGGTTACCTTAGATTGGGTCGCAGCGAGTTTGAAAGCATTAAAGCGATGTTCTTTAAAAATGCCGAAAGCGCCTATACCATACTAGAACTTGAGAAATCTGCTACAGATGCAGAAGTTAAAAAAGCTTATCGCGAAATGGCAAAAAAATACCATCCAGACAAACTACAACATATGGATGAAGCCTATCGCAACGGGGCTCAGGAAAAATTTAGGAAAGTACAGGAAGCTTACGAGATCATTCAGAAAGAGCGTGGCATGTAGTTCTAGCCCTTGCTTCCCTCTTTAAACAAGGCGATTAGAAATTGTTTTTTAGGTAATGTGCTTATTAATTTTACTTCTTCTGCAGGTGTACTTTCACCATCCAGAAATCTAAAAATATTTTGAATCTTGTTCATTTTGAACATCGTAGTAAAAATTTGAGATCCCATTTCATTCTTTCGATAAAGTACATCAAGAAACAAACGGTCATACCATCTAAATCTATTCTTCATTTTAAACAACCTGAAATCTTTATCTTTCTTCAGAAAATCGACTAATCTTATGGTGATTTTATCGGTATAATTAAAGGTAAAACCCGTGCTGCCACGAGTAAAACCACCCGCGGTGCCTATGTGCATGATATTTTTAGTATTGTGCCGTTCAAACGGATATGAAGTCATGGGTATCGATCCCTTTTCGGTAGCTTTTATCGTGTAGTTTGTAATTCCTAATTCAGTAATAAATTCTTTTATCGCGATTTCATATTCTGCATCAGGTAATAATTTTTCTGAAAAAAGCGTGTATTCTACAAGTGCTCTGGTATTAGAAACAGGAAGCACGTACATAAATCGGGTGTTGCCTTTTTGCGCCACCGTAAAATCCATAAAAGTGGCCAAATCAGGGTCAAAAACGGGATTTTCTGCCTCAATATCCCACCCTATAAAATGCTGTTGTAAGACCTGAGAATGCTTTTGTTCTTCAAGTCTTTCTACAGGAAGAATGCTGGTAAATACTTTTTGAGCCGTATAATCTGCCGTTTCCGTTGTAACGGTGACAGCATCCTCTCTTTCGCTAAAGTCAATAACTTTTTCCTCCCTGATCGTGATATTAGAAACCTTTTCAAGCTCACTTAAGCAATAACTATAGAAATCTATCGCTTCAATTTTATTATAACTGTAGTTTTCTAAATTTATAGTGTCTTCATAGTCTTTTCCTTTTACTGCAATTGTATGCCACTTTTTTGAGATTATAGGTCCCCATTCACTCTTGCCTTCTTTCCAGAAACACCAGGTTCGATCATTTTTGGTTTTCTGTGCTTTATCAAGAAGCAAAATCTTTTTGTCTTTAAAGTATATGTCCTGTGACAAGCGATAGGCCAGCATTAAGCCCGAAAGTCCGGTTCCTAAAATAATGTAATCGTAATGGGCAGGTGTAGTCATAAAAGGCAACAGATTGAAGAAAAGCAATGTAGGTTCACAGTATTTCGCTTTAAGCGGAATCAAACCTCAGCCATAAGGGATTAAAGCTAGGATTAATCTACAAGCCTTACAAAAACATTATCTGCAAATTTCCTTGAGATCGTTTCTGTATGCTCGTTAAATTGTATCTTAATAGAGTCGTCAAATTCTCTATGCTCGAGAATTTTTATCTCGCTGCTTAGTGCCAGACCTATTTGCGAGACGTATTTTAAAAACCCCACAGAGCCGTCATTCACAGAAACCAGTTGACAAACACTACCGGTATTAAGTGAAGAAAGCATGATCTTCTCTTCTTTGCGGTAACTGCCGTCTGCATCTGGTATAATCTCCCCATGAGGATCTTTTTTAGGAAAATTCATAAAACGATCAAGCTCCCTAATTAGCTTTTCAGACTTGACATGCTCTAGTTGTTCTGCCACAGCATGCACTTCATCCCATGAAAAATTGAGGTACTTATTAAGAAAAGTCTCCCACAATCTATGTTTTCGCACCAGCACAATGGCAATATCTCTCCCGCTATTAGTTAACTGCAGTTTGCCGTAGCGCTCACTTATGATCAACTCTTTTTTCTTGAGTTTTTTAACCATATTATTCACAGATGCCGGTGAAAGCTCAAGATATTCAGCTAATTGATTATTACCCACGCGCTCATTTTCTTCAATGTGAATGAGGGCAAAGAGCGCTTTTAAATAGTCTTCTTCGCTCTTTGTTAAATTAACTGAATTTAATTTGTTAGTCATGTCTAACTTAATTAGTTTTGTTTGTCAAAAATAATAAGATTGATTGGCTTTATGAAACAAAACCTGATTTTAGTTATAGGTCTGCTGGGTTCTGCCAGTATTCTTGCTCAGGAACCGCAAACAGATGATAATCTTATTACAGATCGTCCTGACGCTACAGAATCTTCTAGTCTTATAAAAAAAGGTGCGTTACAGGTAGAAAGTGGCGCCGGGTATGAAGCTTATGATTATGACGTTCTTGACGAAAAAATATACACTTTAAATACCACTTTGCTACGTTATGGCTTACTTGAAAACCTCGAAATACGTGCAGGATTAAATTATGAGCAGGTAAAAAGTAGCAATGCCAAAAAAGCTGAAGGTTTTTCACCTCTACTTTTAGGAGCCAAAATTGGTATTGCAGAAGAAAATGGATTGCTCCCTAAAATGGCAATTTTAAGTCATTTATATCTTCCATTTACAGCAAACTCAGATTTTAAACCAGAAACGACAGGAATTGATCTCAGGTTTGCTTTTGCCCACACTTTAAGTGAAAAATCTGCATTAGGATACAATCTGGGCGCAGAATGGGTTGACGATTCTGGCTCAGCCGCCTACATCTACACCTTATCATATGGGTACAGCCTCACAGATAATTTAGCCTTATACGCTGAAATTTATGGTGATTTTCCTGAAAATAATACCGCAAATCACTCCTGGGATGCAGGGATTACCTATTTAATTAATAATAACTTTCAGCTAGATGCCACAGTGGGCTCAGGCTTTAACACACATCAATCAATTTTATTAAGCACAGGTTTTAGCTACCGCATAACGCATTAAAAAAATCGTCTAAAACTGGACAAAAAATGAACAAAACAGGTAAAAAATCGCTTGAAGAAGTACACGGCTCCATAAGCACCTCTGGTAAAAAAACCGGCTGGAAAAAGATACTTGCTTTTTTAGGGCCCGCCTATCTGGTAAGTGTGGGCTATATGGATCCCGGTAACTGGGCTACAGATATTGCCGGTGGTAGCCAGTTTGGGTATTCGCTACTTTGGGTGCTGTTAATGTCTAATATTATGGCGCTCCTGTTACAAAGTCTGTGTTCACGTTTGGGCATCGTGCGCGGTGTAGATCTCGCTCAAGCATCTAGAGAAGAATACCCGGCTTTTGTGAATTTTATTTTATGGCTTCTCGCCGAAATCGCAATTGCGGCATGCGATCTCGCCGAAGTTATAGGTATGGCGATCGGGTTGCAACTCTTATTTGGTATGCCAATTATCTGGGGCGTGTGCATCACTGTTCTGGATAGCTTTTTACTGCTATTCCTGCTAAATAAAGGCATAAGACGTATGGAGCGTTTTATAATCAGTCTTATATTCATTATCGGACTCTCCTTTCTTGGCGAAATGTTCTTTGCAAAACCCGATTTAGGCGAAGTTATGACGGGTTTTATACCTTCTTTACCAGGCAGCACTGCGCTTTATATTGCAATAGGAATCATAGGTGCTACCGTAATGCCTCACAATTTGTATCTGCATTCTTCCTTAGTACAAACCCGAAAAATAAATCACACAAAAAGAGGTATAAAACAGGCTTTAAGGCTCAATTTTCTCGATTCTGCAATCGCTCTTAACCTCGCCTTTTTTGTAAATGCTGCTATTTTAATTCTAGCAGCTTCTGTTTTTTTCAAAAACGGGATGTACCAGGTTGCAGATATTACAGATGCTCACAAATTATTGCAAGGGCTTCTGGGCACAAAATGGGCTCCTGTCCTTTTCGCAATAGCGTTAATTGCCGCAGGACAAAGTTCTACTCTAACCGGGACTTTAGCAGGACAAATCGTGATGGAAGGTTACCTAAACCTGCGCATACAGCCGTGGGTACGCAGGCTGCTTACACGTATGATCGCAATCGTACCGGCGCTCCTCACTGTTATCTATTATGGCGAGCATGGTCTGGGAGAATTGCTCGTATTGAGTCAGGTAGTTCTTAGCTTACAATTGGGCTTTGCGATGATACCACTTATACATTTTGTAAGCGACAACAAGAAAATGAATGGGTATCACATTAAATGGCCGCTTAGAATAGCTTCCTGGCTAATCACAATAATAATTGTTGCGCTAAATGCGAAATTGGTCTTTGACGAGGTAAACAGCTGGTTAGAAAATTCAGAAAATACTTTTTATATCTGGATGTTTCTGATTCCTATCATTGCCGGTGCAGGCTTACTATTGATCTATATCACAATTAAACCATTGATCAAAAAAACCAGCATAAAAGAACGAAATATGGTGCCGCACGTTACATCAACTTCCTTTCTTGACCTTGCCACGGTTAAAGATTATAAGAAAATTGCCATCGCCCTTGATTTTTCTAAATCTGACATAAAAACAATATCTTCTGCGATACAAATGGGCGGTAAAGAGGCTATTTATACGCTGATTCATATTGTTGAAACTCCGGGTGCTTTAATTTATGGCAATACAATCCAGGATTTTGAAACGACCAGTGACAGAGCATTTTTAGACACCTACAAGATCGAACTTGAAAATCAGGGATATAATATAGTTATAGAACTGGGCTTTGGCTCTCCTAAACGTTCAATTTCTAAGATCGTTAACAACGGCAGTTTTGATCTGCTTGTACTGGGTGGTCACGGCCATATGCTTTTTAAAGATCTGCTTTTTGGAACCACCGTAGACGGTGTACGCCACAGAGTTGATATTCCGGTTTTTATAGCCTAATATCAACCTGCACAAGGTTAAATCATGTAGCCTTTTAAACATGAATAAGTAAAACAGAAATACGTTATGCTAAACAATATTATAGATTACTTTGAGCAACTTGACCCTGTACTCGCTGCTTTTTATGCAACGCTTTTTACATGGGGCGTTACAGCTTTAGGAGCTTCTCTGGTCTTTTTCTTTAAAGGAATGAATCGTGCTCTTTTTGATGCTATGCTAGGTTTTACAGGTGGTGTTATGGTAGCAGCCAGTTTCTGGAGCTTACTGGCGCCTGGTATAGAGATGAGTCCGGGAGAAGGTTTTGAAAAAGTGATTCCTGCAGTTGTAGGTTTCGCTTTAGGCGCTGGATTTCTATATGGTTTAGACAAAATTTTACCTCATTTACACGTTAATTTTGAAGAACAGGAAGGTATTAAAACGCCTTGGCACAAAGCCATACTGCTTACACTTGCGATCACACTCCACAACATACCAGAAGGTCTGGCTGTGGGTGTGCTTTTTGGTGGAGTATCAGCGGGTTTTGAGGGAGCGACAATTGGTGGCGCAGTGGCTTTGGCAATTGGTATAGGCTTACAAAACTTCCCTGAAGGATTTGCAGTTGCCATGCCTTTACGCAGACAGGGATTGAGCAGATGGCGAAGTTTTAATTACGGCCAACTTTCTGCAATCGTAGAACCTGTTGCTGCAGTTTTAGGCGCTTATGCAGTAATGTCATTTAAACCTATTTTACCATATGCGCTAGCCTTCGCCGCGGGCGCAATGATATTTGTTGTAATAGAAGAAGTGGTCCCAGAAGCACAGCGTGGAAATCACGCAGACCTTTCGACAATGGGTTTTATAGGTGGCTTTATACTGATGATGACACTAGACGTAGGTTTGGGTTAATTGCAACTAACACCATTTTTATAAGTCATTTTTAATGAGTAATTTAATTGTATGATGCGATTTTTGATTGTTTTTAGTTGTTTTTTGCTTGCTACAGCCGGTTTTTCTCAAGAAGTTGAAAAAGATACTGTGCAGGTAGATCATCAGGTCTTTCCGCCGCAAATTGTTCTAAAAGCACACTATGGTAAAATGGTAAACCTAGGCGATTTTGCTATAAAATTTAAAGAGGTGGTTACAGATTCCCGTTGCCCCAGTGATGCAAATTGTATCTGGGCAGGTGAAGCAATAATAAAAGTTGAGCTTTATAAAGATGGCAATTTTATCGAAGAAAAAGAGGTGAAATTTAGCGGTACAGGTAATTCCCGATCGCTTTTTAGCTCTAACGAAAAAGACTTTCTGGCATATTCTTTAAGCCCATATCCTAAAGCTGCAAACGGTAGAATTGAGAAAAAGGATTACTGTTTAAATTTGAGTTTAAAACAAAAAGAAGATTAAATCATCAAAGAATTGAATTCTTTCGCGAAATTAAAGTTTTGAAACACCTATATTAAAAAATGCTGCATTAGCGGTTCCAGCGCTAGCGCCTTTAAGCGAATAGCCCACATTAATAATATCATTAGCATTTAAAAGCAAAAGAATGTTACCACTTGTTCCCCAATAATCAGAATTAGGCAGATTTACCGCTCCGTCTGTAATTATCAATGGCTTTACTCCGTTTATTGATACTTCTACCCGATAATTGCGATTACCAGTAGGCATATTTGTGGTTGAAAAACCCGCTGAAATCAAATACGTTCCGCTTTTTAAAACCTGCACTTCTCCGTGATTGGCCGAAAGTTTATAAAAACCTGACCCGGTGCTCAACACATAATTTTCATTAACAGGAAAAGAAGTGATCGCATCATCGTTCGCCAGAATTATTCCGCCGTTCATACTGCCGCGATTCAAAATTGCTGATGGTGTTTCGGTACGTAAAAAAGGTTGCCAAATACCTTCTGTACGAATATACCAGTTACTTTCTGTGGTATTGTAGATCAAAGCACCGTCTAAAGGCGTGGGTATAGCATTCATTTGTGCAGTAGTCATTCTGGGCTGCACCAATGCGCGCGTTGTACTATTGATCTGTAGAGCAGATCCCGGCGCGAGATCTGTAGTATTAATACCTACCCCTTTTGTACTTTCAGTTTGAGAAAAGCCAAAGCAACTAACAAACAAAAACAGAATTAAACTCTTAAATTTCAATAGTTTGTATTTAATTACAGCTTTACAATTCCTATATTAAAAAAGCGCGCATCAAGGTTGACATTGTTATTATTCAGAACATAACTCAATCTAATTTGATCATTGGCTTTTAAAGAGTAAACCAGCACACCACTCGTTCCCCATTCATTAGTTGAACCACTTGGGAAATTCACGTTTCCCCTTACCAAATAACCTATTAGATTTCCGCCTTTATAAACACCAATAATATATTTTTTATCTCCTGAAGGCAGATTGCTTACCGCAAATCCTGCAGAGATCATATAGTTCCCGTCCTGTAAAATTTTTATGGTCCCGTCTGAAACTACCTGAAAAAATGAATTGTCTATAGATTCTAGCTCAGGAGTATTTAATGGAAAGGGATAATAAGTATTTGTAGCCGTGTTGACAACATTGTTATCTGGATTTGCTTCATAATCTTTACGCAATACTACAGCTGGTAAATCAGGTCGAGTAAGGTCATTCCAGGTTCCCGATGAAAATAAAAATAAGGAAGATGAAGTTGAATTGTAGACTATAGAGCCATCAAGTGGTGAAGGTATAGCCAGCATCTGGGTCTCTGTCATGCGCGGCGGCACAAGAGCTCCTATTGTACTATCTATCTGCAAAGCACTACCGTCATCTACGTTTACCGTCCCAATGCCAACTTGAGCTTGCAGGACGAAATTAAGAAACAGCAGAACAATTACGAATTTGGGGTTGTAATTATTTTTCAACTAAAAAATTTGCACAAATATACAAGTTTAATTGAAATAATAGATTTCTATAAATTATATCAACTTTTTAAACTGATATTACACTATTTCATCTACTAATGACAACCACAGTCGTCCTTTCCACAACCTCCTTTTTTAGAAGAGTTTCCACCTAAAAAAGCTGGTTTCCATATAAATTTAGTTACTAAATAGCCTGCAGCGGCTAAAAATATAAGTAACACTAAAGCATTTTGAATCCATTCCATAATCTGTCTATTTCAAAATTTGATATGCGGCTAATGCTACAAGATACGCAAAACCGCTCATAAATACCAGTTGTAACACTGGCCATTTCCATGTATTAGTTTCTCTTTTTACGATAGCCAGAGTACTCATACATTGCATCGCAAAGGCATAGAATAACAATAAAGAGACTCCGCTGGCAAGGTTAAATAGAGGTCCGCCAAGTACGGGATTTACCTCACCTGCCATTCTGTTTTTGATCGTTTCTTCCTCATCACTTCCCACACTGTAAATTGTCGCCAGCGTACCTACAAAAACTTCACGAGCTGCAAAAGAACTTACAATGGCGATACCAATCTTCCAGTCATAACCCAATGGACGCACAATAGGTTCAATACCTTTGCCCACATAGCCTATGTAGCTATTTTCTAACTTATATGAGGCAATGTGCTTATCGAGCTCGTTGGCTGCAAATTTCCCATCCTGCAAGTCCTGTCTGGCGGTTTCTTCCGCTTTCGCGAAATCTTCACCTGGCCCGTTAGATGCAAGCACCCAAAGCACGATAGATATTGCAAGAATTATTTTACCGGCGCCAAGAACAAAGGATTTGGTTTTTTCGATAACATTATAAAGCACGTTCTTAAACAGCGGAAGCTTATAATTAGGCATCTCGATCACAAAGAAAGATTTGCTTTTAATCTTAAGAATATTGTTGAGCAACCACGCAGAAAGTATAGCCGTTGCAAAACCTAACAAATAAAGCAGCATCAATGCAAGACTCTGGTAGTTGAGAAAATAAAGCACGCGCTTATCTGGTATCACTAAAGAAATAATAATAAGATAAACCGGCAAACGTGCAGAGCATGTGGTAAACGGCGTCACAAGAATGGTGATCAATCGCTCTTTCCAGTTCTCAATATTACGCGTTGCCATAATTGCCGGTATCGCACAGGCTGTACCAGAAACCAGAGGCACCACACTTTTACCGCTAAGGCCAAAACGTCTCATGATCCTGTCCATCAGGAAAACCACACGACTCATGTAACCGGTTTCTTCTAAAATCGATATAAAAAGGAATAAAAACGCGATTTGAGGTATAAAAATCACAATACCACCCAACCCTGGAATAATACCTTCTGCTACAAGATCTGTAAAAGCGCCCGGCGGCAATGTTGTATCAACCCACTCGCCTATCGCAGCAAATCCCATATCGATAAGATCCATTGGGTATGCAGACCAATCATAGATCGCCTGAAAAATAAGCAGCAAAATCGCAAAGAAAATGATGTAACCCCAGAATTTATGGGTTAATACACGATCTAACCTACTGCGCAAATCTTTCGCGGCAGCGTGATCTATGCGCTGTGTTTCTTTAAGAACGCCGTTAATAAACTGGTATCGAACGATGGTTTCCTTCTGTTGAAGGCGCTTCAGATTGCTTTTACTTTCGGTTTTAAAAGAAGTAATATCGTGCACTTCATTTCTATCTAACTTACCAAAGTTGACATCCTGAGTTATAACCAGCCAAAGTTTATAAAGATCCTGATTGGGGAAAGCCTTACGTAAACGATCAAAATAATCTGGTGCTATGACAGATGCGTTAACACATGGCTCTGATGAAAGCGTTTTGTACTGCGTAATTAATTCTTTAAGCTCTTCAAAACCTTCATTTTTACGCGAACTAACAAGCGCTATTTTAGTATTTAGCCGCTCTTCCATCGTTTTAATGTCTAGCGTGATGGCTTTGCGCTCCATACGATCTGCCATGTTTATGACAAGAATCGTAGGTATTTTAAGATCTTTTATTTGGGTAAACAGGAGAAGATTACGCTTAAGATTCTCAACATCTGAAACTACAACAGCAACATCTGGATAATCTTTATCATTTTTGTTGAGCATAAGCTCGATAACGACATTCTCATCAAGCGAACTGGCATTTAAACTATATGTGCCGGGAAGATCAAGAATATGGGCTTTTACCCCGCGAGGAAGTTTACAAATTCCTTCCTTTTTCTCAACAGTAATCCCCGGGTAATTACCCACCTTCTGGTTAAGACCTGTTAATCGATTAAAAACCGAAGTCTTACCAGTATTTGGATTTCCTATGAGGGCAACGCTAAGCTGTTTACTCATGTTTACAGCTTTTCTATTGCAATATGGTAGGCCGTCTCTTTGCGAATGGCAAGATGACTGCCGTTGATATTTAAATACATGGGGTCTTTAAAAGGCGCAATCTGTACTAACTCTACTTCGTTTCCTGGCAGGCATCCCATCTCAAGTAATTTTAAAGGTACTAAGTCTACCGAAAATTCTTTGATGATGGCTTTCTCTCCGCGTTTTAGATGAGCTAAAGAAGTTATCAATGTGTTTATTTAGATTTAATTTAAACTAGAGCAAAAGTAAAGGAAAAACAAGTTACGAGGAAAGAAAAGTGGCTTAAAATGACTTAAAATCGGGAGGCAAGGGCATAAAATTGACTTAAACCGGCAATAACACGTTAATCAGCTTTATTTCTGCGCGCTTCAATCTTCTTTAAAGTCTCAATATCATCAAGTAATTTGTCAATCGCATCAGGATCTGTACCGTCATAAAACCCTCTTATTCTCTTTTCAGGATCTATAAGCATAAAGTTCTCTGTATGTATCATATCATATTTACCACCGTCACCAGTGGTTTTCACCGCCAGATAACTTTTTCGCGCCAGGTCGTAAATATCCTTTTTAGGACCGGTAACAAGATTCCACTTGCTATCATCTACTCCTTTTTCTATGGCATAACGCTTTAATTGCGCTACAGTATCAGTTTCCGGGATAACCGTATGCGACAATAATTTTACCTGATCATCATTTTTAAGCTCTTCCTGTATCTGCTTCATGTGATCTGTCATGATAGGGCAAATTGTCTGGCAGGTTGTAAAAAAGAAATCTGCCACATAAATTTTACCGGCATAATCTTCCTGGGTAACAGTGTCTCCATTTTGGTTAACCAATTTAAAATCGGCTATTCTATGGTATTTTTTCACATCCTGCACCGTAGTATCTACAAGATCTGCAGCAACCATAGTAGGTTGATAAACCGGGAGACTGGGCGGTGGTTTTAATAATGTATAAATACAATAAAGTATAATGGCAGAGAGTATCGCCATCACTATGGCAAACTTCTTGTACTTAGCAAAAAAGTGTAACATACCTTTCCTTTTTGGGATTGCAAAATTACAATGTGAATCGCAGCTAGGCATAGCATATAGCTAAAAACTTGCTAATTGACAGAGCGACAAGCCGTATTTCTTTTGTATAGCCAAGGAAAAGGTTACTTTTGTGCACTTTTGAGTTAAAACCCCGCAGATGGATCCATTTTTTGTTAAAGGAATACAACTTTTTTTAAGTCTCTCTATACTTATCATATTACATGAGTTTGGTCACTTTGTACCAGCTCGTCTTTTTGGAATACGCGTAGAAAAATTCTACCTCTTCTTTGATGTTAAATTCTCATTGTTCAAGAAAAAAATTGGCGACACCGTTTACGGTATTGGCTGGTTACCTCTGGGTGGTTATGTGAAAATTGCTGGAATGATTGATGAAAGCATGGACAAGGAGCAGATGGCAGAAGAGCCTAAACCATGGGAATTTAGAAGCAAACCGGCATGGCAACGACTAATTGTAATGATAGGTGGCGTAACCGTAAATATTATTCTGGGTTGCCTTATTTACATTCTTATAATCGCATACTACGGTAAAGATGTATCAGGACCAGACCAGTTGCCAGATGGTCTGGCTGTGGCCGAAAGCTTTAAGCAGTATGGTTTCCAGGACGGGGACCAGATACTTGAAGTTAACGGTAAGGAGTTTGAAAACAGCGTACAAATAAACCGTTTTCTAATGCTCCGCGATGTTCAGAATGTTACAGTTCAGCACCCAGACGGAAGCACAGAAACCATTAGCATACCAGAAGATATTGGCAGCAAGATGTTTGAAGACGGTGTCGTGGCTCCTTTTTCACCAATTATAAAACCCGTTTTAGACAGTATTGTCCCCGGTACTCCAGCGGCAGAAGGAGGTCTGCAACATGGCGATGTGATCACAGCAGTAGACGGTGAGCAAATAAGCACATGGAATCAGTTTCAGCAAATAAAGCTGGATAATCCAGATAAAAAAGATTTTAGTGTTACTTACAACAGAAATGGAAACGCCCAACAGACTGACATCACGGTAGGTGAAGATCATGTTTTTGGTGTTTATCCTGAAGTAGGCTACAGTTATAAGCATACAGACTATAGCTTCTACGAGAGCATACCTGCAGGTGTGAGTTATGGCTATTGGGTGCTGCATGATTATGTAGCGCAGTTTAAATACGTTTTCACGAAAAAAGGTGCCACTCAGGTAGGTGGTTTTGGCGCTATCGCCAGCTTATTCCCTAATACCTGGAACTGGCTTTCCTTTTGGGAAACAACCGCCCTTATTTCTATAATTCTGGCTTTCATGAACATTTTACCAATTCCCGCACTCGACGGCGGTCATGTCATGTTCTTGTTATATGAGATTATCACCGGAAGAAAGCCAAGCGATAAATTCTTAGAATACGCACAAATGGCCGGTTTCTTTTTACTTATAGCTCTGGTCCTATTCGCAAACGGAAACGATATTTATAGATGGCTATTTAAGTAGCATACTAACGATATTTCAAAATAGACCTCTTTTCTTGGGGTCACTTAAAGCTCCTGTTCTCAGGGGCTTTTTTTATTTTTACAATTAAAAAGAAAACAAAAATGCAAGCTGCGATCCAAACACTTTCTACAGCAACAAGTGAGCGCGCAAAAACTCTGCTGGAGCGGCTTCAACTAATAAAAAACAAACCTGAATAAAAGGCTGCTTCACTTGTAAAAAGAAGCTAAAAAATAAGAGCGGCAAATATTTTTTAATTTTAGTTTTGACAGTATTAAAATTTGGGTATATTTGCATCCGCTTACAGAAAAAAGCACAGCTTTAAAATCTGTATCAAATAAGGTTACCAACAGATCGATTTGATTTAATAAGCAAAACATAAAAAAATATATTCCTCCTTAGCTCAGTTGGTTAGAGCATTTGACTGTTAATCAAAGGGTCCTTGGTTCGAGCCCAAGAGGGGGAGCTTCAAAGTCCAATCTTTAATTAGGTTGGGCTTTTTTGTTTTATATCAATAGAAGATTTGGCGAGAAGTTTATCCTGAGCGAGGAACGAGCCGAAGGAAGACCAAGAGGGGGAGCAGATTAAGCCTTAACTTTTTAAAGTTGAGGCTTTTTTGTTTTTAGGAACTTCTTCAATCTACGCGAAATCACATGTGATTTACGGAAAACCTTATTCATCCTATTTTTAAAACTAATATATTTGAGCTTAGGCTAAATAAGTCAACATTTATACTGTCAATCTGTTAGCGTACTAATTGTTAAAAAACTCATTTAATTAAAGGTTGCTCACTATCTATAGCTATAACTAACTCCCGGCAATTAAAATTTATAAGGAGTTGGAGAACAAAAAAATAACTTTTGAGCCTTTAATGGCAAACCTAAAAATTAACCAACATTTTTATTACTTATGCCCATTCAAAAACTAATTATTCATAGCTTAGAAAAAGAGCAACATACCAGAAATGTGACACCTTTGATTTCAGAAGATACAATTGAAGTAGAGGATGATGCTATTTTAGAATTTTGTAATAATCTTATCGATGCATACAAGAATGATAGTAAAATCAGTAATTCCAAATTTAAGGAAAACAGTCTTTTTAAAAAGGATTATGATTCATTTTATTGGGGAAACCAGAATTTTGTAGAAAGTACATCTAATATGATGGCTAAGATGGAATTGGTTTTAGGAAATGTAACTGCTGCCAAAGGGGGTAAATTTGCTTTTATTCAAGAAAGTCGGGATTCCAATAACTTTTTTTATGTTTTCTTAATAAGAGATGTTACCGGTGGTCAGATAAAATATTCAAAATCAAAAAAGAAATACATTTTAAATTCTATTGAATATGCCGACACAAATAATTTGGCTATGGCCGTTCGTGTGAATAATGGTATTTATGAAGATCAAAAATCAGAATTAAGAAAAAACTATTTATCATTTACTTATTCCGGCATAAAGCAGAACGAGGTTTCAGGTTATTTTTCAGATTGGGTTGGAGCAGATGATATTCATAAAAATTCAGAATATGCGACAGATTTGAGAAAAGCTATAAGTATAATTGGTGATTTTGATGAGGATGAATTTGCGGGTAGTGTAACTGAAAAACTGCAATCAGTAATTGGTTTTGCTGAGTCTAATAAGGATGATATCATAAATATATATTCGCTAAGCGAATATTTATATGGAAGAGAAAACAGAAATTTGGTAAGAAATACATTAGAAAAGAATAATTTGATTTTTACTGAAAGGTTTCCATTAATTTCTTCCAGCAAAAACTCATTTAAAAGTATTTCAGCTAAGGTAAATAATATTACTTTAAGATTCCCGAGGCATTATTACGATGATGAAATTGTTGATGTGTCTGATGGTATAGTTACAATACGCGACAGAGGTCTTGCAGACAAAGTGATGCGAGATCTTAACTCTCAGCAAGAATAAAATGAACATAAGAGAACAATATGGCATTATAATAGATTTTATAGGACAAGTTAATTTTACCATTAACGAGGAAAGTAATCTTTTGTTAAACTCCTCTAAAGAAGAGATCATTGGGTTTTTAAAAAAATTAAACATTGAAGGTGATGACTTTCATTTACTTTTTTCCAAAGCCAATGAAGAAGGGTTTCAATATAAGTTAGTTGATGGTAATACCCTTTCTAAATTCAAAATCTATCCTTCCACATCCTTGTTTCATAAGAATATAGCATCTTACAGAAAAACAGATAAATTCATTGTATATTCTGAGGCAGAGAAATCTTTTTACGGTTATGTTAATCAAGAAACCTTTAGAAACAAAGAACAAAGAGAAGATATATATTTATTCTGCAATATTTTTAGTTACAAAAATTTCATAAAGAAGCTAGTTCAAATTGGAGAATCTTCAAATAAAACCAATGAAAGTTTTAGACTCATCGACTATTATAATTCACAAAATCAAACATTTTTAATATCATCTTTAGATAAAAGAGCTTTGCTTATAAAGTGTATGGAATTTAGATTTATCTCCTCAAATTTATTCGAAAATCTAAAATTATTCCAGGAGTCTTTAGAGAAAGATTCGAAAGGCCAGTTTAGCTTTTTTTTAAAAAAAGAAATCCTTGAAGAAAGTTATCGTTGGCCCTCAGAAACTGGTTTGAGAGAAATTTTCTTCCAATTCGAGAAAATTTATGAAAAAGCTCTTTTAAATTTTCAGGTTTATTTAAATGGAATCTCAATTGATAAATTAAAAGGGGAAAGAGAATATTTACAATCATTCTCAGAAATAGTTTCTCAAATTCTTTTAAAAATTTTAGCAATCCCAATTGCTTTTGCGGGATCAGTTTTCGCCTTAAGTAAAATAAATAGTGGATACCTAGTGATTGTTCTTCTAATTGGACTTTTAGCTTCTTCAATAATTATTAATATTTCATTGTATAATCATTTAATAGATCTAAAAGCCATTAGCAATCTTTTAGTTGAAAAAACGAAAAAAATTAGAGAACATACTTTTTTTAACCAAAACCCCAGTGAAAAGGAAGAAATAAAAGAAATTTTAAAGCATATAAACTCTAAAATATCTTTAGTGTTAAATTACGTTTGGTCCTATTTCATTTTTTCTTCAGTATTTTTGTGCTGCATATTTTTATACCCTGTTAGGACAGCTATATTAACTATATCTTTCGATAAATATTTTGATTTTAAATTTTTAAATCCAACATCCATCACTTCCATCTTATTGATTATAATTTATATAATTCATGCTGTTTTTATTTTGTCGTCCAATTTGTGGCCAATGACTAACGAAATAAAAAGTCTTAAAGAAAAAATAAATTTGAAGTAATCTATCTTTCGCTCATTTATCTTTTACAATTCCTTTCACACCCTAAACCTGTTTTATTTTGTAAACTATGCCGAACACATAATTACAAATGGCAAAAACAGAAAAAACAGCTTCAAAAAGTAATCTCCCCTTATATATTTCAATTGTTCTGGTAGCGGCGCTTGTGCTTAGCTACTTTTTTATTCCGGCTGTAAATCATTTTTTCACAGAGGCCTGGAATGTACTTACCAGCGATGACGAAGCGCGCATAAAAACATGGGTTCAGGGCTTTGGCTGGCTGGGGCCCGTCGTGATAGTTATCGCTATGATCTTACAGATGTTCCTTATTGTGATTCCCTCATTATTACTCATGGTGGTGGCGATATTAGCTTACGGCCCCGTGTGGGGAAGTCTTATTATTCTGGCAGCTGTCTTCAGTGCTTCCAGCGTGGGTTATTTCATTGGGCGATATTTTGGTGATTATATAGTAAACCAAATAATAGGACAAAAAACCAATCAAAAAATCGAAAAATTCTTAGAAAATTATGGTTTTTGGGCGGTGATTATTACGCGTATAAATCCGTTTTTATCTAATGACGCAATAAGTTTTGCCGCAGGAATTTTAAAAATGGGATATTGGAAGTTTATTCTTGCCACTCTGGTAGGTATCGCACCGCTCATGTTGTTTATCGCTATAATTGGCCGAAGCACAGATCAATTAAAAAGCGGGCTCCTATGGGGCTCTCTCATAAGTCTACTGGTTTTCGTAGCCTACGTCTGGTGGGACAAGAGAAGAAATACAAACACATCTACCACAGAAAAAGAAAAGCAGAGATCATCACAATAATGAAAGTGTAAAAAACGAACTCTGTAAGGCCAAAATCGGCAAAAACACCCCTAAAAGTGGCCACGTAATTATCTTGTGAATTAGAAGATTTACAGTAGTAGCAAACAAAAGGCCACAGATCTATTTTCGCTAAAGCTCGGTTTTCAATTGTGGCTGCTGTAGCCTCACTAGAGTCGGTTAACAGGTAAACCTCATACTTGTTATCGCCCTCAGAGGTGGTGAATCTGGGCGTAATATCAAAACTGTTTACACAGAAAGCGAGCACATTAACCCCCATAAAGATCGAGGCCCAAAGCCAGATTTTCTTAGCTTTCATAAATTGGTTATTGGTTGCCGCAAAATACTTGCACTTTTTCGCGATAAGCAAGGGGAAATTCCCCCTATTCTTACAAATTAACACACAAACCGGTTCATTTTGCCGTGTTAAGATCAAGCTTCACTTTTGTATATTTAGAAAAATTAAATACATGACCTTCCCTTTAAAATTAAAGTGCCCAAACCTTTTTCTTATCGCATTTCTATTGTTTTTTAGCACCTCCTCTTACGCTCAAAAAATCAGTAAAAAAGAACGTAAAATCGTCGCTCAGGTCGAAAAAAACAACCTTGATGCTATCAAATTTATGGAAACGGTTGTTAATGTAAACAGCGGTACTATGAACCCTGAAGGAGTACGTGAAACCGGAAGATTGTTTGATAACGCTTTAAGCGAAATAGGCTTCACCACAGAATGGATCGATATGCCAACAGAAATGAATCGCGCAGGTCACCTTTTTGCTACTATTAATGGTGATACCGGTAAAAGAATCCTGCTAATAGGTCATCTCGATACCGTTTTTGAAGAAGACAGCGAGTTTCAGAAATTTGAACCTGTAAACGACAGCGTTGCAAAAGGCCCCGGAGCAAATGATATGAAAGGTGGTGATGTGATCATTCTCTATGCACTAAAAGCTCTGCGTGAAGCAGGATTGCTTGATGATGCCCAGATCACTGTTGCGTTAAATGGTGATGAAGAAAGCGCAGGCAAACCTATAAGCATTAGTCGCAAACCTCTGGTTGACGCTGCAAAAAGAAGCGATGTTGCTTTATGTTTTGAGACCTCAACAGGTTATGATAAAGCAACGGTGGCCAGACGTGGTTCTTCTGGCTGGAAGGTTGAAGTAACAGGAAAACGGGCACACTCTTCAGGGATTTTTAATGAGTACACCGGTGCAGGAGCAAATTTTGAACTAGCACGTATTCTATATCAATTCTATACTGAAGTGAAAGGTGAAGATCTTTTAACCTTTAACCCGGGAATGATGCTAGGCGGAACAACTCTAAATGTTGATGCCGAAAAAAGCCGAGGCGAGGTTTTTGGCAAGAGCAATGTTGTTGCACAAACCGCCTATGCAGATGGCGGACTACGATTTATATCTGAAGATCAAAAAGAAAGAGCTAGAAATAAAATGCGCGAAATTGTAGCAAACAATCTTCCGCAGACCAGTGCTAAGATCACTTTTACAGAAAGCTACCCCGCAATGGGCCCAACTGATGCCAATTATGAACTCCTGCATAAACTTGATCAGGTAAGTCAGGATTTGGGTCAGCCAGCAGTAGAAGCTTATGATCCTGGTAAACGCGGTGCCGCAGATATTTCTTTTGTTGCTCAATACCTGGCCTGTCTTGATGGTCTGGGTACAATGGGCAGCGGTGCTCATACTCCGGCAGAAACAGTAAACCTTAACACAATAGAGGCACTTACCAAACGTACCGCAATACTTATCTACAGACTGATTAATGAAAAAAGACCACAGTCTTAATTTAGCTTAAGCGATTCTATCGCAGAATCAAATAGTTCTATTTTAAACTTGTTTCCACCAGATAATAAATCTAGCAGGATAGAAATTCCTAATTTCATCTGTTCTGCGTTGAAAATTCAACATAAAATAGCGATTTTACTGCCCTAAATCCCGATTTTTGATAATCATTTCAGTTATCCTATTTTAGCCTTATGAAAAAAATATTAGCTTACCCGTTAAGCGTTATATTCTATTTAACTTTTGGCCTTGCTTTGGTGATATTTCATCCCATACAGTGGGTGTGCTTTAATTTGTTTGGCTACCAGGCACACAAAAAAAGTGTAGATTATCTCAATTTCTTTCTGCTGCGTAGTCTTAATCTCTTGGGCACAACATTTACCTATAATAATCAGTATACAATAACCAGAGATCAACCTATCATAATAGTTTCTAATCACCAGGGGCAATATGATATTCCGCCCATAGTTTGGTACATGCGCCGGCTGCATCCTAAATTCATAAGTAAAAAGGAATTAGGAAAAGGCATCCCGAGTATTTCATACAATTTGCGCCACGGCGGCTCTGCTCTTATTGACAGAAAAGACAAAGGCCAGTCTATTCGCGCCATTAAAAAAATCACCGAAACCGTTAATAAAGAGCACCATTCTGTGGTTATTTTCCCAGAAGGTACGCGCAGCAAAGATGGTATACCACGCGAGTTTGCTCCCGGCGGACTTTCAACCTTATTCAAATTTATGCCCAATGCGATCGTGGTGCCTTTAACCATTCACAATTCGTGGAAGTTGATGCGCTATGGTGCTTTCCCGCTTGATATTGGTGTTAAAGTTTCTCACACGGTGCACGAGCCTATACCTGTTTCCAGTTTACCACCAGAAGAACTCGTTAAGAAAGTGCAGGATATTGTCTTGGCAGACTTTCCCACCATGAGGCATCGCAAAACCGGTCCCACACCCATAAAACCTAAAGATGCATGATAAGCACATTACAATTTTCTGCAGAAGATCTGTATTTAATAAATAAAACACGAGATTTTGTAAAGCAAACCCTTGCAGATGCAGAAGGCGGCCACGATTGGTTTCATACAGAGCGTGTTTACAACAATGCACTGCTTATAGCTCAAGGCGAAAAAGTAAACGGTCTTATTGTTGCTCTGGGTGCTTTGTTACACGATATAGCAGATTCAAAATTTCACAGTGGCGATGAAACAGTAGGGCCTCGTGTGGCTACTGCTTTTCTCATTAAGAACAATGCAGACAGTCAGCTTGTAGAACATGTGGTGCAGATCATTAAGAATATCTCTTTTAAAGGCGGAAACACCGTTAAAGATTTTCATTCTCTGGAGCTTGCCGTGGTGCAGGATGCAGACAGGCTAGACGCAATAGGCGCCATTGGTATCGCCCGTACTTTTAATTATGGTGGTTTTAAAAACAGGAAACTTTACGATCCTGAAATAAAACCAAATTTAAATATGACGCCAGATGAATATAAAAAATCTACCGCGCCTACCCTTAATCATTTTTACGAAAAACTACTGCTGCTAAAGGATAAAATGAACACAGAAACCGGAAAGCGACTCGCTAAGAAGAGGCACGAATTTATGCAGCTTTATCTTGATCAGTTTTACGCAGAGTGGAATGGGAAGGTTTAGAACAGTTTAAGCTGCCCGTCTTTAAATTGTTCATGGAGTTCTGTATTTAGTGGCGGTATTGTTCGGCCAGCCATGTATTTTTTTCGCGCAAGCTCAATTTGTATCCTAATCTGTTCTGCAAATTCACCTGAGCCACGCATTCTGCGACCAAACTGGGAGTCGTTTAATTTTCCATCATGACATTCGGCTATTTGATGCAACACCTTTTCTGCTCTGTCTGGTAAAGCTTTGCGTATCCAGTCTTCAAAAATTCCCGCAATCGCACCGTTCAGTCTTACCACAGTATATCCTACAGCCTGGGCACCGCAGTCTGCAGCCCTTTTTACAAGCGGCAAGATCTCGTGGCTGTTTATTCCCGGAATTATAGGCGCAGCCATAACCCGCACAGGAATTCCATTTTTCGAAAGCCTTTCTACTGCGTCAAATCGCTTTTTTATTGTTGCTGTGCGCGGTTCAAGCAACCTTCGGGTTTCTTCGCTTAGGGAAGTAATAGAAATATTTACCTGCATAAGATTATCTGCAGCTAGTTCTTTAAGAATATCCAGATCACGCGTGACCAGAGCGTTCTTTGTGATAATCCCCGCCGGGTGGCGATATTTGAGCATTAATTGCAATAATTTGCGGGTAATTTCCAGCTTTTTCTCAATAGGCTGATAACAGTCTGTGTTTCCAGACAAAACAATAGGATAAGCTTTCCAGCTTTTAGAAGATATCTTTTTCTCAAGTAACTCAACAGCATTTCTCTTCACGAGAATTCTGCTTTCAAAATCCAGCCCGGCATCATAACCCCAATACTCATGAGAGTTACGCGCATAACAATACACACAGCCATGCTCACAACCCTGATACGGATTAAGCGAAAAGCCCATCCCTACATCAGGGCTTTCAACTTTGTTTACAATAGTCTTAGGAAATGTATCGAGATATAAAGTTCTTTGATTTTCCGGCTCCTCTCCCTCCTGCTCGCAAAAGTTGAGAAAGTCATCCCGCATCTCATGAGAATGTCCAAAAAATCTGTTATTCACATGCTTTTGAGCTCCTCTTCCCTTAATATGATCCCTCTTCTCCATATTGTAAAATTAGGAAATATTCCTAATATATGGAATTTTTACAACTCAAATAATTTAGTTATAAGACGAAATAATTATGGAATCAGGATTGCGCCACGCATTGATTACTCTCCGGGAAAATCTGCTTTTCTTTTCTCAAGAAAGGCTGATGTTCCTTCTTTAAAATCTGCTGTGCCAAAAGAGTTACCAAAAGCTTCTATTTCTTTTGAAAAACCTTCCTTTTTGGCAGCAAAACCGGCATTTATTGCCTCAATAGCCGCTTTTATCGCAACGCCAGAATTTGCAGTTATTTTAGCTCCTATTTTTTCTGCGAGAGGGATGAGACCTTCTTGTGCGGTAACATGATTTATAAGCCCATATTGCAAGGCCTGATTGGCATCTATCATTGCTGCGGTGAAGATCATTTCCATCGCTCTGCCCTTGCCTACTAATTGCGGCAATCTTTGTGTACCGCCATATCCCGGTATCAAGCCAAGAGATACTTCAGGCAGACCCATTTTTGCGTTATCACTCGCTATGCGAAAATGTGCCGCCATAGCTAATTCTAGTCCGCCACCTAAGGCAAAACCATTAATCGCAGCTATTACCGGCGTACCCATATTTTCTACAAAATCGAAAAGAAGTTCTTGCCCTTCTTGCGCTAATGCACTTCCCTGATCTGTATTAAAATCTGAAAATTCACTTATGTCTGCTCCTGCCACAAAAGCTTTTTCTCCGCTTCCGGTTAAGATAATAAAGCGGGTTTCCGGGTCATTGTCAGCTTTCGCGAAAGCGTCATGCAACTCCTGAATCGTCTCTTTATTGAGCGCATTTAGCTTTTTGGGCCTATCGATCGTGATTAGAACAAAATTGTCTTCTTCTTGATATTGTAAATTTTGGAAAGACATGCAGGTCGTTTTATGGGTTAAAGTCCTGGAAGATTATATTTCAACTTTAGGAAAAGAAACCTTGAAAACGGTGCCTTTTCCCACGCGTGATGTAAAGGTAATGCTTCCTTTACAGGATTCAACAATGTTTTTTACCATGGCCAGGCCAAGACCCATACCGCTGGATTTGGTAGTGAATTTGGGTTCAAATACTCGATTCATATTCTCTTCTGAAATACCGGAACCATTGTCTATAACGAGTATACAAACCTTATCTTCATCTGTCTTTACCTCAACGCGTATTTGCGGCTGCGCAACACCTTCTGTTGCCTGTATGGCATTTTTGACCAAATTTGTAACGACGCGAATAAGCTGAGTACGATCAAATTTTGCGATAATCTCATTTCTGTCTGCTGCAAAACTGATGTAATGCTCGTTAAAAATATCTAAAGCAAGTTTGGTAACAAAAACAACATTGAGCGTTTCATTTTGCTGCGCGGGCATTTTAGCGAAATTAGAGAACGCCGAAGCGATAGAACTCATCGTATCTATCTGCTGTATAAGCGTATCGCTATATTCATTGAGTTTTTGTTTTATTTGTGGATCTTCAGGGTCAAATCGCTGCTGAAAGCTCTGTACTGTCAATCGCATAGGCGTCAACGGGTTTTTAATCTCATGAGCAACCTGTTTTGCCATTTCGCGCCAAGCTTGTTCGCGCTCTCCCTGAGCCAGCTTTGCTGCACTCGATTCCAGTTCATCTATCATCAGGTTATACGCTTTAACCAGATTGCTTATCTCCTCACTGGCATCGTCTATATTTATACGCTGGTTACGCTTATCAATGCGTGTCTCGATCATTTTATCACTTATGGTCTTAAGACTTTTAGTAATGTAACGAGACAAAAAATAAGACAGGCCTATGGCGATCAACAACATAAAAAGATAACCCTCTGCAAGACGGCGTAAGAACTCATCAAGCTCACGTGTTATAAAATCATCATCCTGAATATAGGGCAGGTTCATAATAGCCAGTGGTTTAAACTGGTTATCATTAATGTAGGTATAAGAAGACTGGTATTTAACCCCATCTTTTTCCATATGAACTACCCAGCGCTTTCCGGCGGAATTTGCCAAGCCACTTAAAACGCTTTCTCCTACTTGAGAATCTGAAGTATCAGCAACGAATCCTTCTTTAGAACTTACCAGCAGATTCCCATCAAGATCATAAACTTTTATAGGCAGTTTGTGTACATCTGCAATACGGTAGATATCGTTATTCTCTCGAAGAATTATTGGGATCTTTGAAGTAATTACCTCGAATGAGGTCCTGTCTAGCACATAACTGATCTCATCCCGTATTTGATCTTCCTTGCGCAGCAAACGGTCAGAATGATATTCTTCTGCCTCTTCTTTGTATTGTATTACCGCCAGAATACCTATAAGAATAGATGCTCCCAAAATGAGCAGGATCATCGTGAAAAATATGCGTGTGCGTAAAGAAAGCTTGTTTGTTTTCATTAAGCAGGAAGTTAATCAAAAATTGCGCCGCTACGCCTCAGGATTTTTATCGCGTATGCGTTTATAAAGCCGAATACCCAACATTAAAAGTATCGCCAGCCCTAAAAGACCGAATAAACCATACAGCCAGTTCACAGCACTTTTTGTAATAGCCAGAAATATAACGGCGAAAAGAATTAAGGTCGCTCCTTCATTCCAGATACGCATAAATTTTGAGGTATAATTCACCTCGCCCCGTTGCAACTGCTTAAATATCTGGTGGTTTTTAAAATGATAAGCAAAAAGCAAAACCACAAAACCCAGCTTGATCTGCATCCAGGGAATTTGTACCAACCCCGGGTTTAGATAGAGCATTATTAAAGCGAAAAGAGTGGCGAGAATCATAGAGGGCCAGGTTATGATAAACCATAGGCGCTTTGCCATTAAACCAAGTTGTTTTCCTAAAATGCTACTTTCCGGTTCGGGTTTTTCTGCAGCCTCGATCTGGTAGATAAATAGCCGTGGCATATAAAATAAACCGGCAAACCAGGTCACTATAAAAATCAGGTGCAGGGACTTAAAATACAGGTAATATTGCAAGAATTTCGGGATTTTGATCTAAAAACAAAGGTAGCAAATTCAATTATGTAAACCTGCTACCTCTGCCGTCTTAAACTCGCTTTCGCGAAAGCTTATTTATCTTCTTCTACGAACAGATAATTAAGATCTAGTGCATTAAACTGCTTGTTAAATTTTGAAACCTCATCAGACATAAGTTGGTCAAATTTAGTCAGCTCTGCATTTATCTTTTGAGAAAGTTCATTTTTAACGGCTATATCCTGCTCTGTAGGTGCAAAATCGCCCATACTAACCAGACTATTTAAATGCGCCAGTTTATTGGTAAGCTTTATAGGAAAGTTCAGAGGATCTTGTCCGCTTTTGTTTTGCGTTTGATACAGCGCCTTTTCTATATTACTTAGATTTTCCTGCAGGTTTTTCGCCTTTGAGCGCAAGGAATCTGTTTTTGCATTAGTCTTATACTGCTCTTGAAACTCCTTCAATTGTTTATCGATATTTCTTATCTTTTTGATGCTTTTATGCGCTTTATCAACGGTTTTGTTGACATCTGTTATAAAATCAAACTGCGACTGCATATCTTCTTTTGAAGCCTCAGCCCGAGGATCTGCCAAAACGGTATAAGATTGAGAATAATCTGTCCCATTTACATTAAGTTTTACCTGATATGTCCCCGGTATTTGCTTTGGGCCGTCTGTACTTGCCCACCATAAGATCATGCCGGGAAGTCGCTCTGCTCCTTCATAGGTCATATCCCAATTGAACTCATTTGCTCCTTCTTTCACTTCAAGTTTATTCTCTTTGCTTTTTGTGCTGTAAGACTTGATCGTGTCATTCTTAGCATCGAAATAGGTGAGTGAAATACTATCCTTTTTCTCATCATATTGTGGTAAATAGAAATATGTCATCACTCCTGCGGGATGATTTGTACCTGCATCTGTTAATCCTTTTCTGCTGCCGCCTTCCATGCGATAGGTGTCTATAGGTTTAAAAAGAATAGGTTTATTTGCATCTTTATCCTGTTTGTACAACTGGCGCAACATGGTAAGATCATCTATGATCCACAAGCTTCGACCTTGCGTAGCGACAATTAAATTATCATTTTTAATGGCCAAATCTGTAATAGGAACAATAGGAAGATTTAACTGAAAAGCTCTCCAGTTTGCGCCATCATCAAATGAAATGTACATTCCCGTTTCTGTACCGGCATATAATAGTCCTTCCTGTTTAGGGTCTTCTCTAATTACACGGGTAAAATGCTCTGCTTCTATTCCGTTTGTTATTTTCTTCCAGGTTTTACCATAATCTGTTGTTTTGTATAAATACGGCGCGTAATCACCTTCTTTATATTTGGTGCCGGCGATATAGCATGTCCCTTCATTAAAATAACTGGGTTCTATACTATTTATCATCATCCATTCCGGCATTCCTTTTGGTGTGACATTTTCCCAATTCTTACCGCCATCACGGGTAACATGCACTAATCCGTCATCACTTCCCACCCAAAGCAATCCTTCTTTCAACGGACTTTCATTTGCAGTGAAAATCGTTCCATAATATTCAACCGAAGTGTTGTCTTGCGTTATTGGTCCACCTGAAGATTTTAATTTATCAGGATCGTTACGGGTTAAATCCGGACTTAGCAACTCCCAACTTTGACCTTCATTAGTTGTTTTATGCACATGATTAGAAAAAGTGTAAAGCACATTGGGATCGTGACGTGAAAATATGATTGGGAAATTCCACTGAAAGCGGTATTTCATATCCTCAGCGCCATGCCCCATAGGATTATCCGGCCAGACAGAAACAGAACGCACTGTTTCTGTCTCATGATTTACACGCGTTAAAAAGCCGTCATAACTACCGCCATAAACAATCTCAGGGTTTTCAGGGTCAACCGCTATCCACGCAGATTCTCCTCCTGCTGTACTTTCCCAGTCCTCTTCGGTTATGCTGTAACCTGAAGTTCTATGCGGAATTCTCACTGTAGTATTATCCTGCTGAGCTGCATAAATACGATATGGAAATGCATTATCTGTCTCTATTCTATAAAACTGTGCTGTGGGCTGATTATGATATGTGCTCCATGTCTCACCACCATCGTAAGTTATCTGTGCGCCTCCGTCATCTCCCATTATCATGCGCTGCGAATTTTCAGGTGAAATCCATAAATCGTGATGATCTCCGTGAGGCGCGTTTGCACCCTCAAAAGTCACACCGCCGTCTGTACTTTTATGATAGCTTACGTTAAGCACATAAACCCCATCTTCATCTTCAGTATCTGCATAAATTCTTGTATAATACCAGGCACGCTGGCGCAAAGAGCGATCGTCGTTTACCAGCTTCCAGGTATCACCACCGTCATCGCTTCGGTATAAACCTCCTTTTTCTTTATTTTCAACTATTGCCCAAACCCGTTCTGAATTTACGGGCGAAACGGCTACTCCTATAATCCCTAAAGTATCAGCAGGAAAGCCTTTCTTTTTTGAGATTTCTGTCCAGTTTGCGCCACTATCTGTACTTTTCCACAAAGCAGAACCTTCGCCGCCACTGCTTAAACTATAAGGAGTACGACGAGCATTCCAGGTAGAAGCATATAAAACTCTTGGATTATTAGGATCAAGAACCAGGTCTACAGCTCCTGCATTTTCATTGGCAAAAAGCATTTTGTTCCATGTTTTACCTCCATCTGTTGTTTTATAAACTCCGCGATCTGGGGTAGGTTTATAAATATCTCCCAAAACCGCTGCATAAGCGATATCAGGATTTGTAGGGTGAATACGTATTCTGGGAATATGTCTACTGTTATCAAGACCAATATGAGTCCAGGTTTTTCCGGCATCTTCAGATTTATAAGCCCCGTAACCAGACGAAACATTTCCGCGCAGTGTTTGCTCGCCACCACCTACGTAGATTACATTATGATCGCTGGGCGCCACAGAAACAGCACCTATGCTTCCGCCAAAAAAGCCATCAGAAATATTTTCCCATTCACGACCACCGGTTTTTGTGCGCCAGACGCCACCGCCCGTTGCGCCAAAGTAAAAGAGATTAGGCTCACCGGGAACACCAGTAACTGCCGCACTTCGCCCACCACGAAACGGACCAATAAGCCTGTATTCTAAAGCACCATAAAGAGATTTGTCAAAATTTTGGGCAGAAAGTAAACAAGAAGATGTACTTAGTGCAATAAGAACTAAGCTAAGTAATAATTTGCGCATACGAGAGGTTTAGACGTTTAACGCAAACTAAAATACGCATTCCTACGTATTAAGCCACCTCCGGTTTTAATTTTAATCTTATTTCCCGATTTAAAAAGTAAGCAGTAATAATCGTTGAAAGCACATCTGCCAGCGGGAAAGAAACCCAAACCCCGGTTTCACCAAAAAATTGGGGCAGAATTAAAACCAGTGGAATAAAGAAAAAACCTTGTCTTGTGAGAGTAAGTAGCAAAGCAGGAACCGCTTTTCCTATCGCCTGAAAATAGGCAGAACCAATAAGCTGAATCCCAATTATGGGAATCGCAGAAAACACCCAGCGCATCGCCGCCGGTGTATCGCGTATTACGCTAGCGTCGGTTGTAAAAACTTTTACAATAGATTCCGGGAAGATCATGATTAGAATAAAAACAATAAGCGCTACTCCACCCGCATATAAAATAGCTTTGTTGATGCTTTCGCGAACGCGTGCAAAATTTTCTGCTCCGTAATTATAGCCTGCAATAGGCAAAAATCCCTGTGTGACGCCTAAAACCGGGAATAATGCAAACATGAGCATACGCCCGATTATCGCATATACAGTTACTGAAGATTCACCGCCGAGATTGAAAAGAATATTGTTCATCAATAAATAAGTGGTACTTACAACAGCCTGACGAGCGAGTGTAACAAAACCGAGAGCAGACATCTCTTTTAGAATAGGCATATCAAGCCCAAAATGCCCAAAATTGATTTTTAGCTGCGAATTCTTACTCAGGAAATACCACAAAATATAACCGAAACAAAACACATAAGAAATAGTAGTAGCCCAGGCCGCGCCTTCCATTCCCATATCCAGAAGATTGATAAGAATATAATCAAGAATAAGATTCCCCACTGAAGGAATTATCATGGCGATCATGGCAAATTTAGGATTGCCTTCTGCCCGTATCACATTGTTGCCCATCATGGCAAAAGCCAAAATAGGCACACCATAAAGAACGATACGATAATAGATTTTGGCAGGTTCAAAAATATCACCTTTCCCACCAAACGCCGGAATGATATCATTGATAAAAATAAGCCCGAAGATCACCATTATACTCGTTAAGAGAAAGGTAATTGTAACTTGATTACCAAATGTTTTTAAAGCGCGCTCTTTATCTCCGCTTCCCAAAGCGCGGGAAATTATAGAAGAACCTCCTATCCCGATCGCCATACCCAAAGCCGCGATAAAAAAAGAAACCGGAAGCACCACATTGATTGCGGCAATAGCAATAGAACCTATCCAGTTGCCCACAAAAATTGTGTCTACCAGAATATTGAGAGACATTACTAAAATACCAATTGACGAGGGTACCGCCTGTTTTACAAGTAGCGTACTTATGGGTTCAATGCCTAAAGCATCAGATTTATTTATCTCTTTCAACTGAAATTATGTTTTCAACGATTTTAATATTCTGCGGAAGATTATTAGTAGCTATTTCCCAAATAATTTTTGGAATCATATTGAAGTAAGCGTGACTGGCATGATTTCTTAAAGCATACATTTCAGCCCATGGTAATTCAGGATATTCAGATTTTATACGAGCCGGAATATTTTTTGAGGCTTCTCCTATGATTTCAAAATTTCTGATAACAGCATCTACGGTGCGCTCATCTTCTACAAAACTTTCATAAATATAACCTTCTAAATACTGAATGATTTTACGCATTGCCAAATGCATATCTTGTAAATACATTAGAGAATTACGCTGGTCATTTTTCCGCATTAAATGTAATTTACATGGGTAAGAATATCTTTTTTAAGCTGTTCCTTTATGCCATCTTTGGTAACAAGGTCTATTTTTCTTTGGAAAATTTGCTCGAGATAAAGCTGAAGCGAAAAGAATTTCCAACCTAAAGGTCTTTCGAAATTTACCAAAATATCAATATCACTAGATTCAGTAGATTCATTGCGCGCAACCGACCCAAAAACACCTATTTCACTTACACCGAATTCCTTAAATAAATATGGCTTCAGACTCTTAAGTTTTTCTAGTATCTCTTTTTGATCAAGCATAAAAACCATATATTAATTCTAGTAAAGATAATTCATAGCCGTAATAAAACAGAGTAACTTTTTCCAGTTTAAGCCAAACCTGAAATTCTTCTGAAGTGGTCTCTTATATAATTAAGCAATTGCTTTTGCAGGTTCTACCATTGCCCACTCATTAATCCAGGTTGCCATTACGTGCGTCCAGTCATCGCGGTCATTTAAGCAGGGTATAACGGTAAACTCTTTCCCTCCTACTTCGTGAAAGATCTCTTCACCTTCCATCGCGATCTCTTCAAGGGTTTCCAGGCAGTCGCTTACAAATGCCGGAGTTACAATTGCCATTTTTTTAATTCCTTCTTTACCAAAACGCTCGATGGTGCGATCTGTATAAGGCTGTAACCACGGATCAAAACCTAAACGAGATTGAAATGAAGTAAAGTAAGTACCTTCTTTCAGGTTTAATGCTTCTGCAACCTGTCGCGTGGTTTCATAACATTGATGTCTATAACAAAACTGATGTGCCGCTGATGGTGACTGACAACAAGTTCCGTCTATTTTACAATGACTTTTAGTGACATCGCTTTTGCGAATATGTCTTTCCGGGACACCGTGATAACTAAAAACCAACTTTTCATAATCAAGATTCTCCAGCTTTTCTCCTATACTTTTCGCCAAAACCTCAACATATTCAGGTTTGTTATAAAAAGGAGGAAGATCTGAGAATTTCATATGCGGAAAGTGCTCTTTTCTTAATTCCTCTGCCAGAACCAAAATAGTTTCTGTGGTAGCCATAGCGAACTGAGGATACAACGGGATAATTAAAACCTCATCTACTCCTTGTGCATTAAGTTCGTCAAGACCTGATTTAATATTTGGAGTTCCATAACGCATGGCAAGACTAACGGGAACATCAACTTTCTGTTGCACTTTTGCCTGTAATCTTTCAGATAATACGATAAGTGGTGAACCTTCTTCCCACCAAATCTTAGAATACGCTGCGGCAGATTGTTTAGGTCTGGTGTTTAAAATGATTCCTTTTACGAGAATAGTTCGGGCCCAGTTAGGCAGATCTATCACCCGCTCATCCATTAAAAATTCACCTAGATATTTTTTTACGTCTTTGGGGTTTGTACTATCCGGGGAGCCCAGATTAACAAGCAATACGCCTTTTTTCATTGTTCAATTTTTTCTATTGCAAAACTAAATGATATTGTTAAATTCTATCATCTGGTTTAATAAGATTTGTCAATGCCGCAATTAAATTTTAACTAGGTCAATGACTGAATATATTTTTTTGGCGTTGTGCCATATTGTTTTTTAAATGCAGCTATAAAATGACTGGCGGTACTATATCCCACTTTTAAACCCACTTCATTTACATTATGTGATCCTGTCGCCAAAAGTTGCCTGGCAACTTCCATTTTATAATCAAACAGAAAACTATACACAGAATCACCATAAATCTGCTTAAAACCTTCCTTAAGTTTATTAATACTCAACCCGATCTCATCTGCCAATTCCTGCAAAGAAGGCGGTTCTGCCATGCGATTAAGTATGATTGTTTTTGCTTTTTTTATTTTTGCCACATTTTCTTCATCTACCAGAAATGGGCATTGCTCAACATCTACATCTTCCGGGCGATTAAAGTATAAACTGAGTAACTCGTAAGCTTTCCCTTTAAAATAAAGTGGTTTTATCGAAGCGTGCAGATTGTAGTTCATTAACTGGTTAAGCACGATTGCCATAGATGGCGAAATGCTTCCATCTTTATAATACTTACGATCCTTGTTCTCACCACTTAAAAATGTGATATAGTTAGCCTCGTTTGAAAAAAGAGAATGGAATTTTTTTATGGAAATTAAGATCGAAATAATCCACGATCCTGCATTTATTTCAACATCCATAGGCAGATCCCGCTGCGGATTGTACAAAAGCAACGAATTTTCTTCCTGAAGCGGAAGCGTATAATTCCCTGTATTAAAATTGAAAACAGCAGAGCCTTTCGCACAAAAATGAAACTGAATATAGGTGCTATCTACCTCTCTTTGTACATGTTGTGCCTCACTTTCTTCGTTATTAAATTTAAGTATAGAAAAACCTTCTTCAATAGTAGTTTCTTCATATAAACTTCTAGCGATACTTTCCTGTGGTGCGCTCACTTTCTTTTAAGATTTTTATTTAGATTACGTCTAAATTGAAGCTAACATCAATTTCTTAGAACGATACTAAATTAGGCTATTTCCAAGATTATGAGAAAAAATAGAGCACAAAATTCGGCTATCGTTAAAAATCATACCTCTAGCGTTACTTTATGTAATATGGTGAGTATACATTTGCACTCTTTGATTATGAGCACAAACGGCAAGCGACATTTTTATCCTTCCTACTCAGGCGATTTTTATGCAATAGGTCTTAGTTACCTAAAAGCAGATGCCGAGATAAGAGGTCATTTTAGTGTAGACACTCCTACACAAGAGCGCATACTTTTAAAAGCGCAGGAAAAGGGAATTGCCGGTCTCACCATTATTTCTACTTGTAATCGCACAGAACTTTATGGTTTTGCCCACAAACCTGAAGAACTTGTTGAGTTACTTTGCGAGCATACGCAGGGTACGATAAGCGAGTTTAACAGCGTTTGTTATTCTTACAAAAATGAGGAAGCCGTTGATCACCTTTTTAAAGTTGGTACAGGCCTAGACAGTCAGATCTTAGGAGATTTTGAGATTATAAGTCAGTTAAAAGTAGGATTCAAGCGTTCTAAAAAATTAAAATTGGTCAATCCTTTTATGGAGCGACTTATTAATGCGGTGATACAATCAAGTAAGCGCATTAAAAATGAAACCAATATTTCAAGCGGAGCCACTTCTGTGAGTTTTGCTTCGGTACAATATATTCTTGCTCGCGTTCCTTATGTTTCTGAAAAGAAAATATTGCTTTTCGGAACAGGAAAAATCGGTCGAAACACCTGTGAAAACCTTATAAAACACACAAAAAACGACCATATTACCCTTATAAATCGCACAAAAGATAAGGCTGAAAAAATAGCCGGAAAATTCAACCTTATTGTTGAAGATTACGCAAATATCCAAGCAGAGATCGCCCAGGCAGATGTGCTGATCGTTGCAACCGGAGCGCACAAACCCACGATTTCAAAAGAGCTTTTATATATTAAAAAACCGCTTCTTATTCTCGATCTTTCTATTCCTAAAAATGTAGATGAGAATGTTAAGCAGGTTCCCGGCGTCACGCTTGTTCATCTTGATCAATTGTCTAAGATGACAGACGAGACTTTAAATCGCCGTAAAGAACAGGTGCCAAAAGCGCGTGCTATTAACTCAGAAATTCAAGCCGAATTTTACGAGTGGCTGCAAGCCAGGCAGTTTGCACCTACAATTAAAGCTTTAAAAAGTAAACTTTCTGATCTTAAACTGGCCGAAATTGACAATCAGCGTCGCAAGCTTGTAGATTTTAATGAAGAGCAAGCCGAAATTATTAGCGAGCGCATTATTCAAAAAATAACTACTCAATTTGCTAAACACTTAAAAGATGAAGCAGTGCCACAGGCAGAAAGTCTGGCGCTTATTCAACAAGTGTTTAAACTTCAAAAACACTAGTCTTGAGCAAGATCATACGCATAGGCACACGCGACAGTCAACTGGCGCTTTGGCAGGCTAATACCGTAAAAGATAAACTGGAAGCCCTTGGTTTTAAAACCGAACTGACACCGGTAAAATCTACAGGCGATCTTATTCTTGACAAGCCGCTTTACGAACTGGGAATTACCGGAATTTTTACAAAAACCCTCGATATTGCTATGATTAACGGCGATATTGATATTGCTGTTCACTCTATGAAAGATGTGCCCACGCAGCTGCCTAAAGGAATTGTACAAGCGGCAGTTCTTGAACGCGCGCCAAGTGATGATATTCTGGTTCATAAGTCAGGTGAAAATCTGGAGGAAGATTTAGCTAAAAACTGCACGATTGCAACAGGAAGCTTACGTAGAAAAGCACAATGGCTGCATCGTTACCCCCATCATACGTTAACCGATTTAAGAGGAAACGTAAACACGAGACTTCAGAAATTAAAGGACAATAACTGGACGGGTGCGATTTTCGCGAAAGCGGGATTAGAAAGAATAAACCTCAAACCCGAAAATAATATCGTTTTGGACTGGATGATTCCTGCACCTGCGCAAGGAGCAATGGTAATCGCCGCAATGGAAAACGATCAATTTTCTCGTGATGCCTGCAGTAAATTAAATCATCACGCTTCAGAAATTGCAACTACCATAGAACGTGAATTTTTACGCGAACTGGAAGGCGGTTGTACAGCGCCAATAGGTGCGCTGGCCGAAATAAAAGATCAAACCATACATTTTAAAGGTGCGCTTTTCAGTCTTGACGGAAAACGTAAAATTGAAGTAGAAAAGACAATCGACCTCAACAAAAACTACCATTTTGGAAGAAAATGTGCCGTCGAAATTCTGGAAAATGGTGGTCGTGAATTAATGGCAGAGATAAAATCTGAAATCGATAAATAAAATGTCACCTCGAGCGCAGTCGAGAGGTCGCACTTCTTATGGCAACACTACTTTCAACAAAAAAGCTAAAACCTAATCAAAAAGAACTCGTTCTTAATGCGGGTTTATCTTTTGTTGAATACGATGCGATAAAGACTGAAAGTATTCCTTTTGAAATTCCTCACGAACTCAAAAACACAATTTTCACCAGCCAGAATGCTGTCAAAGCATATTTGCAGGAATCAGCAAGACTCCCCTCTCCATCGGGAGAGGGGCTGGGGGTGAGGGCCTTCTGCGTAGGAGAAAAAACAAAAGAACTCCTCGAAAAAAACGGACTAAAAGTGTGCGAAATCGGGGAAAATGCGTCAAAATTGGGCGAAAAAATAGTCAAATCTCACAAAAACGAGTCATTTCATTTTTTCACGGGAAATAAAAGGAGAAACGAACTTCCACAAATTTTAGCCGATTCAAATATCAAATTAACCGAAATTGAAGTTTATAAAACCAGCCTGAACACGAAAGAATTTTACCAAAACTTTGATGGTATTTTATTTTTTAGTCCCAGTGGTGTGCAGAGCTTCGCAACCCATAATAAATTTGGCGAAAGCCTCGCTATTTGCATAGGAAATACAACAGCAACCGAAGCAAGAAAACATACTCAAAATATAGAAATCGCTAACTCCACATCGGTTGAAAGCGTAATTGCAAGAGCAGTAAAAGTTTTAAAAACCAGGCCTCAAACCTAAGTATGACCTACAGACCTGCAAGATATGGCCACAGGCTTCCTTGTAGGTCTCAAAGGCTGGTCTCAAATTGATTGAAAGAACATGGAAAAAACAGTGCAACAAGTGCCACAAAAAATAAAAAACGATCTCTTTTTAAAAGCCCTAAAAGGTGAAACAGTAGAGCGCCCGCCGGTATGGATGATGCGACAGGCAGGACGTTATTTACCTGAATTCATGGAGCTTAAATCGAAGTATGATTTCTTTACGCGCTGCCAGACACCAGAACTGGCTAGTGAGATCACCGTACAGCCCATACGCCGCTACGGAATGGACGCTGCAATTTTGTTTTGCGATATACTTGTGATTCCGCAGGCGATGAATATTCATGTTGAGATGAAACCGGGTGAAGGCCCGTGGTTGCCAGAACCTATACGAAAAGCTGCAGATCTTGATCGCGTGATCGTACCAGACATTCACGACACGTTGGGTTATGTGATGGAAGCCATAAAAATGACCAAAGAAAAACTTGATGACGAAGTTCCGTTAATAGGTTTTGCTGGTTCACCATGGACGATTCTATGCTATTGTGTGCAGGGAAAAGGCTCTAAGAATTTTGATAAGGCAAAAGAATTTTGCTTCACCCAACCACAAGCTGCTCACATATTGCTGCAAAGAATTACAGATACCACAATTCTTTATTTAAAGGAAAAAGTAAAAGCCGGCGTAAATGCGGTGCAGGTTTTTGATAGCTGGGGTGGCATGCTATCGCCTACAGATTATCAGGAATTTAGTTGGAAATATATTCAGCAGATTATTGACGCTTTAAAAGACGAAGCACCCGTGATCGCATTTGGTAAAGGTTGCTGGTTCGCTCTGGGCGAAATGGCAAAAAGCGGCGCTTCAGCTCTGGGAATTGACTGGACATGCAGTGCACGTAATGCGCGTTACCTCACTGGTGGAGAAATTACGCTTCAGGGAAATTTTGATCCCTCAAGGTTGCTTTCGCCCCCGAGCGAGATTAAAAAAATGGTGCATCAAATGATCAATGAGTTTGGTAAAGACCGCTATATCGTGAATTTGGGTCATGGCATTTTACCTAATATTCCGCTGGAAAATGCAAAAGCATTTATCGATGCAGTGAAAGAATACAAACAAGATTAATGATCTGGCAACGGCTAAAATCGGTAAGTATTAAGCAGCTTTTTATGCTGATAAAGCTGTTTTTGCCTAAACCTTTATATATTCCGCTTACGCTGAAAGCTTCCACGCGTGCCATGTCTATAGCTTCAAATGAATACGGGAAGAAGCATCATGGCAACACAAAAGCAAACGCCTTTCGCCATGCGCTATGGACTGTTTTGATCTGCCAAGCTGTTTTTTCGCGAAAGCAAAGTCCGGAAAAATCGGTTAAATGGGCCAAAAAAGTAACCGATTTTCATGAAAAACTGGCGCCCAACAAACCGCTGGAACGTGAAATGGATTTGCACAACAATACCATAGGCTGCAATCTTTGGGTGGAAAATAAAACCCTCTCTGAGACCGAATTTATTAACTTTTTAAAGGAAAAATCAGCTGAAGCGAAACAAGTAAAAGCGGTGGAAGAAGTAGCGAATTTTAAAGAAAATCTCGTTTATATCACGGCAGAATGATAAAGAATATTTTCACAGCCATAAACGCGTACAGCGGCTCTTTGAAGCTCATCAAAGAATTGGGCTTGTGGAAATATTTTGCAATCCCGATGATCATAAGTTTTCTCACTGCGGCCATTTTGATCATTGCGACCTGGGGACTTTCTGACAATATTGGGGCGTTTATCGCAAGACTTTGGTTTTGGGAATGGGGCGCAGAAACTTTTCAAACCATAAGCACGGTTTTAGGCGGTCTCATTATTCTCGCGCTGGGACTTATTCTTTATAAACATATTGTGATGGCATTTTCCGCGCCGTTTATGAGTGCGGTTTCAGAGAAAATAGAATCACATTTTAAAGGTTCGGGTCATTTGCATCGCGACACTTCAAACACGGCTCAACTTTTACGCGGGATTCGCATAAATGTGCGTAATCTCTTGATGGAACTTCTGCTTACAATCCCAATTTTACTTTTAGGTCTTATACCGGTAATTGGGTTATTCACAACAGTTTTGCTTTTTCTGGTTCAGTCATATTATGCAGGTTTTGGAAATATGGATTACACGCTTGAACGACATTTAAAATATAACCAAAGCGTCGATTTTGTTAAGAAAAACAGAGGTTTTGCTATAGGAAACGGGATTATTTTTATGCTTTTTCTGCTTATTCCCGTTGTGGGAATTATAATGGTTTTGCCTATTTCTGTAACCGCGGCTACAGTTGTGACCATCAAACTTTTAGAAGATAATCAACCTGCAAGGTATTCTCGCCAAGCGAGTTCCTTGTAGGTTTTTAAAGGAAGGGTACTTAGAAAAACCTACAAGGTTTTAAAAACCTTGCAGGTTCAAAATGGATTAAAAACGAAAGAAATGAAATTAGAAACTTTAGAGCGAGATCATTTTTATCATATTTATAACCGTAGCATTAATGGAAAAACCTTGTTCAAAACTGAAGAAAATATGCGATACTTTCTTCAGTTGGCGGCAAAACATCTTATGTCTGAAATGTACATCCCGGCTTATTGCTTAATGCGCAATCATTTTCATCTAGTTATACAGGTTAAGGAAGATGGAAATAAAGCAACACAAGCTTTTTCAAATCTCTTTAATGCGTACGCTAAAGCATATAATAAACAGCAAAACAGAACGGGTAGTTTATTTGAAAAACATTTTAAGCGGAAGTGATTGAAGGATGAGCAACAATTAAAAAACCTGATAGTTTACATACATACCAATCCTGCACATCACAATGTAAATACTAACTATATTAATTACCCTTATTCTTCATGCCCAGGGTATTTCCTAAATAAAAAGGATGTTTTAATCGCTCCCGTGCGGAAAGAAATAATCAATCTTTTTGATAATATTGCAAATATGAAATACGTTCACGATCAGAAGCATTTAGATCATTCTAACACACAACTCGAAGATCTCAAAAATGGAGAAGACCTACAAGGTTCTGGAAACCTTGCAGGACAATCAACCATGCGCGACAAATTTGTCTCATACATACATGAACTTCAGGATAAAATCACTTCAACCTTAGAAAAAGTTGACGGAAAAGCCACTTTTCAAGAAGATGCCTGGGAGCGCGAAGAAGGTGGTGGCGGTCGTACACGTGTTATAGAAAATGGAGGTGTTTTTGAAAAGGGCGGTGTTAACATTTCCACAGTTCACGGGCCGCTTGCTCCTGCAATGCAAAAGTATTTCAACGTTGGTGATGTAGATTTTTTCGCCTGCGGACTTAGTCTCGTCCTCCATCCTAAAAATCCGTTTGTACCTACTGTTCATGCAAATTGGCGCTATTTCGAAATGTATGAAAAAGACGGAACGCTGGTAGACAGTTGGTTTGGCGGCGGCCAGGACCTAACGCCATATTACCTTTTTGAGGAAGATGCCGTTCATTTTCACCAAACTTGTAAAACAGTTTGTGACGCTCATGATCCGGCTTTTTACGCCGATTTTAAAGAAAAATGTGACGCTTATTTTTACAATTCGCATCGAGGTGAAGGGCGCGGTATTGGTGGACTTTTCTTTGACTATTGCAAGGCAGATGATAATAGGGATATGCAAGATTGGTATAATTTTGTAACAGCCGTAGGCGATAGTTTTTTAGAAGCTTACGTGTCCATTGTTGAAAAACGCAAGGATTTGCCTTACGGCGAAAAAGAACGCAACTGGCAGGAAGTGCGTCGCGGTCGTTATGTAGAATTTAATCTGGTGCATGATAAAGGCACTTTATTTGGTTTAAAAACAAACGGAAGAATAGAAAGTATTTTAATGAGTCTCCCGCCGGTGGTACAGTGGAAATACGATCATCATCCAGAGCCGGGAAGCGAAGAAGAAAAACTAGTAAAAGTGCTCAAAAATCCGCGAAATTGGATAGAAAATCACCAGAAAAACTGAAATAAATTAGGCTGAAAACAGGTTTTTTTAGCCAAAAATTAAAACATATGTTCCCTTTAAGAAGAAACAGAAGATTAAGAACAAGCGAAGCTATACGCTCACTAGTTCGCGAAACTTTAATTAGTCCCGATGATTTTATCGTACCGCTTTTTGTGGTAGAAGGCAAAAGTGTAAAAGAAGAAATCGCTTCTATGCCAGGATATTTTCGCTACAGCTTAGATAATTTAAAGAAGGAGGCAAAGGTCCTTTGGTCACTGGGTTTAAAATCGGTTTTGCTTTTTGTAAAAGTCGATGACAAACTAAAAGATAACGCCGGTACCGAAGCCATAAACCCTGACGGACTCATGCAGCGCGCGGTTAAAGCGGTTAAAGAAGCCTGTCCCGATATGCTGGTAATGACAGATGTCGCGCTTGATCCGTATTCTAGTTACGGACACGACGGAGTAGTTTCAGACGGAAAAATATTGAATGACGATTCTGCTGCTATTCTTGCTGAAATGGGACTTTCTCATGCTCGTGCAGGTGCAGATTTTATCGCTCCCAGCGATATGATGGACGGTCGCATTTTTGAAATGCGTACGCTGTTAGAAGATGAAGGTTTCTTTGATACCGGTATTATGAGCTATTCGGCTAAATTTGCTTCTGCTTTTTATGGTCCGTTTCGGGATGCTTTAGATTCGGCTCCTGTCGATGCTCAGAATATTCCGAAAGACAAAAAAACCTACCAGATGGATCCTGCAAACCGCAGTGAAGCCATTAAAGAAACCCTAATGGATATTGATGAAGGGGCAGATATTGTAATGATAAAACCGGGGCTTTGTTATCTGGATATTGTACGTGATATTAAAAATGCAGTGAATGTGCCGGTTGCTGTTTATCAGGTAAGCGGTGAATATGCTATGATAAAGGCGGCTTCAGAAAGAGGTTGGCTTGATCACGACGCTGTTATGATGGAACAAATTCTTGCCATAAAACGTGCAGGAGCAGATGTGATCGCCAGTTATTTCGCAAAAGATGTGGTGAAATTATTGGGTTAAAACCCCGATTTTTTACCTATTTAAGCCGATTTTCATTTAACAGAACCTGCATAATTAGATAAGGTTTTCTTAAGCTTTAGGCGGTGTTTGTCTTTTATAGTACCTTTAAAACACAACAATTTACCTATGGCATTACTCATCGCTTATGCGCTGATCTCGATTTTCGTTTCCTTCTTGTGTTCTATATTAGAGGCAGTTTTGCTTAGCGTTACTCCCACTTATATCAAGATCAAGACCAACGAGGGAAAGCGATATGCGCATACGCTTGAAAAGTTTAAAAAAGACATTGACAAACCGTTAATAGCGATTCTCACACTCAACACCATTGCACATACAGTTGGTGCAATTCTGGTAGGCGTGCAGGCTGAAAATGTTTGGGGAGAAGGAAAAAGCGGTAGTCACGCCGTGGGTATTGTTTCAGCAATCATGACGCTTCTTATTTTGGTGATTTCTGAAATTATTCCTAAAACCATTGGTGCTACTTACTGGAAATCATTAGGTAACTTTGCAGCAAAATTCTTAACTATTATTTTGTTTCCGCTGCGATATACAGGTATTTTGTGGCTATTAATGTTAACCACTCGTCTTATTGGTAAGTCTGCTCATGTAAATACGATGAGCCGGGAAGAGTTTATGGCGTTAACAGATACCGCCGAACAGGAAGGAGCAATAGCAGATAATGAAACTACAGTTATTAAAAATATGCTGGTTTTTAAATCTGTTGAGGCGAAAGATGTGATGACTCCGTTTCCCGTGGTTACAACCGAAAATGAAGATGTAAGTCTGCGGGATTTTCATGAAAATCATAAACATCTAAAGTTTTCACGAGTGCCTGTTTACAAGGATAAATCGCATAATATCACAGGTTTTATTCTAAAAGACGACGTGCTGGAAGAAATTGTCGAAGAACGTCATGACAAAACCTTGGCCGATCTAAAGCGTGAAATTCCCATTGTTTCAGCAGACAAGCCTATACCGGAATTGTTTGAAAGTTTTATTCAGAATCGTGAACATATCTCACTAGTTGTAGATGAATTTGGAAATACAATTGGCATCGTAACCATGGAAGATATTATAGAAACGCTCTTGGGACTTGAAATAATGGACGAAAGCGACACTGTAGAAGATATGCAAAAGCAAGCCAGAAAAAACTGGGAGCACAGGGCAAAACGCATGGGGATTACTTTTCAAAAAGAAGAAAACGAACGCACAAGCTAAATGGAAACCGCATACCTCAACACTGAATTAGGAATGATTGAAATAAAAGGTGACGATTCTGGTCTTCTTTCGGTTATTTTTCTTGATGACGAATATTCTCAATCGCTCACAGTACCAGCATGTTTGCAAGAAGCGTATTCTCAACTTGAAGAATATTTTGATGGAAAACGCCAGGATTTTCAGCTAAAGCTGACTCCACAAGGCACCGTTTTTCAGCAAAAAGTGTGGAAGGAACTTGAGAATATTCCTTTTGGTAAAACCACTTCTTATCTAGATATGGCCAAGCAACTGGGTGATCCTAAAGTCATACGCGCAGCGGCCAGCGCAAACGGTAAAAATCCCATTTCGATAATCATTCCCTGTCATCGTGTGATTGGAAGTAATCAATCGCTTACCGGTTACGCCGGCGGATTATGGCGTAAAAAGTGGCTGCTGGCACACGAAAGTCCGGCGCAGCAGACTACTCTGTTTTAATGACTGCAGAGGATTTAATTACCTACGTTTTGCTTCGATTAGAAAATGAATTTTCAAAAATATATCTAGTGGACTTGTCCTGAGATTCTTGATCCTATTCTTTTTCTACGGCTAATTTTTATATATTAAATCCCGATTTCTACCCTCAGAAAGCTGATTTTATAAAAAACTAAACGTTTTTTCGTCACCCTGAATTTATTTCAGGGTCTCATGCACTTGTGCGATGCTGTTCCGATAGCTATCGGAATCAGCACGACAGGACGCGCTTAAAAAATTTATCTATGCTGACAAGAATTAAACTTGAAAATATTCTATTTCTTGATATCGAAACTGTTCCTGAGGTGAAGTCTTTTGGTCTTTTATCTGAAGAGATGCAGCAACTTTACGCTGATAAAACAAAATATCAGCGAAAGGAAGAATTTACTGCAGAAGAGTTTTATGATCGTGCAGGAATTTGGGCAGAATTTGGTAAAATAATCTGTCTTTCTGTGGGTTATTTTAAAATTCAGGGTGAAAACAGAAACTTTAGAACAACTTCGTTTTCCGGTGAAGAAGAAGATATTTTAAAGGAATTTAAAACACTTCTAGAAACGCATTTCAATAAACCTCAGCACGTTTTATGTGCGCATAACGGGAAAGAATTTGATTATCCTTTTATTGCCCGCCGCATGATCGTAAATGCTATTGAGCTTCCATTTAAACTGAATTTCTTTGGTAAAAAACCATGGGAAGTTCCACATTTGGATACTTTAGAATTGTGGAAATTTGGTGACTACAAACATTATACTTCGCTTAAACTCCTGACTAAAATTCTGAATATTCCGTCTCCTAAAACCGATATTGACGGCAGCGAAGTGCGTGACGTCTTTTATGAGGAAAATGATCTCAACCGCATTGTTTTGTATTGCGAAAGGGATGTTGTTGCTGTCGCGCAGATTATTCTAAGATTACGCAACGAGAAGTTACTGGACGATGCTGAAATAATTTCGGTATAAAAAAACCCGAAGCATTTAAGCTTCGGGTTTTTATTTACACGAGTTTTAACCTGGTTATTTCTAATTCTTAATTAGTTTTTGAGTTTCCATCATTCCGTTATCTGAAGTGATTTCTACGAAATAGATTCCCGATTTTAACTGAGAAACATCTAGTTTTTCACCAAATACATCATCAGTTAGTTCAGTATACGATTTGCTCAAAACCACGCTTCCGCGGATGTCGTAAACAGAAAGCTTAACGTTGATTGGAGAATCTTCTATATCAAGCATCAATTTTACCTCAGCAAAATCTGCCGCCGGATTAGGATAAATGGTGAAATTACCCTCAAAATCGGCATTTCCATCCATATTTCCGCCAAAGGTTTGTACAGTTTCTGTTTCCACTAAACTATTTGGCATAACACCAGAACCGGAAGTTCCTGTAATTACCACTTCGTCAATATAGATCAAATCATTATTTGCACTTGCATCACACTGAAACCTAAATTGAGCTCCATTTGTAAAACTGTAATCTGTGCTACTCATATTGATAGTAGCTGTATAATACGTATTATTATTAAAGCTTGTTCCTCTAGCGTAAGCAGCAACCGTTTGCCATCCTGAACCACTGTTGTAACGTACCCAGAAATCTTCGCCATTTTCCATACTGTATGAGTAGAAAGAGAAAGTGATCTCTACATTATCATAAGGAGTAAGATTTACCGCTGAACTTGTCATAGAAGAGGCAGTCCCTGAATTATCTCTGATGTAGATTGAATAGCTACCTTCTGAGGAACGTGAACCGCTATAACGAGCGCAATCGCTACCACCGTCTGACCAGCCATCCCAGCCGCTCTCAAAATAACTGGCAATAAGCGTATCGTTTGCTCCGCCACCTGTAGAACCGCCTGTAGTTGTAACACTAACGGTAGAACTTGATGCTGAAATATTACCTGCGGCATCTTTAGCTCTAATTGAGAAGCTATAAGTTGTAGCAGCCGTAAGACCCGTAATGTTAGCCGTAGTGCCGGTTACAGTTCCTAATAGCGTACTTCCTTCATAAACATCATAACCTGTAACACCTACATTATCTGAAGAAGCATTCCATGAAAGATCTGCAGTTGTATCTGTAATATTAGAAGCTGTTAGTCCGCCCGGTATCGAAGGCGCCTGCGTATCTGCTGTGCTTCCGCCGCTGCCAAAGACAACGGTATAATCTTCTACTTCGCCATACGAAAATGACTCACAAGAAGAAGGAATCCCATTATATTTCATTGACACGCGCATTCTTGTTTCGCCATCGAGCGCAGAAGTTGGCACAGTAAAACTTCCGGAAATAGAACTGGAAGTTGTTGCAGACTGACTGAAAACTAATTCGCCAGAATCGTCAAAACTTTGATTTTGGTTGTAATCTATCCAAACAGCATAGCCTTCAGAATAAACTGTACCGGTCCATGTAGGAGTAATTGTTATTGTTGAAGAAGCACCTTTAGTAAGACTTGTAGAAACTGAAGTGTAATCTGTGTAACCGCTTGCTGCACCAGATGCATTGTCTATGCTTTCTAATTTTACGCGACCAATATATTCATCACTTACGCTATTTCCTGCAGAAGTACAATATGTAGAACTACCGCCACCGCCGTAAGCTTCACCTACATTTACCGCGTACCAGGCATTTGTTACAGCTTGCTCTTCGGCGCTACCTGCACCATAAAGATCTATAGCTGCCTGAATTGAATAAGAACGTGCATTAGCATAAGTAGAATTTGCTGAAAGATAAACGGATTCTGTGCGATATGTAATATCAGCGGCCTTGCTAATACCAATGCCCGCAACATCATAAACATCGCCTACATCATTACTACCAGAACCACCGGCCGTAACTAAATAGAACCAGTGATTTAATACACCTGAATTTGTATGAACACCACAGTAATCATTATTACTTGTAGGTGTACAATTAGGATTTACCCAATATGAACCACCATAAGTATCTGGCTGACCCAAAGATTTAGGATCTGACATGGAGCGCAAAGCAGCAGAACCGCTTCTTCTATCGATCTCATCACCTATTAACCATATTGAAGCTGCCGGACTTAGATCATTGCCATTACCTTTTGCATAATGTTCAACAACAGCTCCCCAGATGTCTGAAAAACCCTCATTCATCCCACCAGATTCTTTTTGGTAAGCAAGATCTGCTGTGTATGTACAAACCGCGTGGCCTATCTCATGTGCAGCAACATCTATGGAGGTAAGGGCGTCGAAATAGCCATTACCTTCTGCACCGTTAGAAGAACCATCACCGTAAGACATGACAGAACCGTTCCAGAATGCGTTATCATAATTTTGATCTACGTGTACATAACTGCGTATTTGCGTACCATTATTGTCATAGCTATTGCGTCCTTGAACGTTTTTAAAGTAATCATAGGTCATCATAGCTCCCCAATGTGCATCTAATGCTGCATTGTCTTTATTAGCGTTATGCTCTGCAGTCGTCCAGTTATTATCGTTATCTGTAAACTGGTCGTAATTGCTTATGTACGGATAACTATTACCCGGAGCCTGATTTTTAGCGTCTCTTGTGTAAACTTTTCGAGTACTATCACTCAAAATATAGCTGCTTCCGCTTAAAGCGGTCTCTATAGATTGTGTTCCGCTATAGCGAGTTTGTGCTGAAGCGGTAACGTACATTCCCGCGGCCATATCATCAAAAGCCCTAGCGGCTTCTTCTTTTGTTTTAACTGTAACCGGCATTTTACCAACAAACCCAAAAGTATGTGCATGTTTAATAATGCTGTTGTAAAATAAAGGTTTACCACTTTTAGCATCTATGTAGAGCATACCACGACTAAGCGGTTGAGTCGCATAAATATCAAATTTATAAGCCAGTTTTAATTCTGTATTCTTATCTGAAGTTAAGGGCAGAATTACAAGTTGACCTTCTGGCTTTTCATAGTTAATCTCTTTTGATGCGTCTGCATATTCCCATAAATAATGAGTAGCGCCAATATGGGCAATTGCTTTACTAAAAGCGGCCGATTTTGAGATTGCAGGGCTGGTTTTTACATCTTTTACAGCATAAAATTCACCGCTTATAGATACAGGTGTACCATTTTTTTCATGTATCGTAGGTTTTGCAAACTCTACAGGAATACCTTCAAATGTCTGTTGAAATCTTTTGTGTACAAATCCGCTCTCGGTCTGTCGTTCTAAAAGATTAAAGGCGCTTTCTGAATCGAGTTCTACTCTATCGTTAAAAATAGCTTTAGGCGTTGAAGCGCTTTTTGACCGGCTTTTGTCTAATTTTACAAGACCAGAAAATTTCTTGGGTTTCTCATCATGAGGTTTTAGTGAAGGTTTTTCCTGTGCGTGCACAGTAAAACCAAAGGCCAAGACTAGCATCAGTAGGAATTTAGGGTAGTTTTTAGTCATATAAGTAATTGATTAAAATGGATCGAGGTGGCTTGTCTCGTTGACAAATCTGAGTCCAAAATGATAAATATTTAGATTAAATTCAAATATTTTCGACGAAACACCGTAAAATAATCAGAATAAAGATTAAAATGTTAAATTATTTATAAATAGAACAAGTATAAATCGAATACTGAAATCACACTCTATTAAATTTGAATAATGCGGAAGACACTTTTACAGATTGAAAATTTAAGTCTTGGTTTTAACCAGAATAATAAATATTCATCAGTACTCAAGAATGTAAGTTTTGATGTTTTTGAAAACGAAATTCTGGGAATAGTAGGTGAATCAGGTTCTGGGAAATCTGTTACAAACCTTGCTATTTTGGGTCTGTTGCCAAAAAGAATTACTTCTATAGAAAGCGGAAGCATTCTATTTGAAGGTCAGGACTTGCTTCAACTTAAAGAGTCTGCTTTGCAGGAAATACGAGGTAAAGAAATCTCAATGATCTTCCAGGAACCTATGAGTTCGCTTAACCCATCTATGACATGTGGTAAACAGGTTACAGAGATTTTAGAAAGACATACAAATTTTCCGAAAAATGACCTAAAAAAGCAGGTTTTAGAGCTTTTTGAGCAGGTAAAATTACCACGGCCAGAAAGTGTTTTTAAATCGTATCCGCATCAAATAAGTGGCGGGCAGAAGCAACGCGTAATGATTGCGATGGCTATCGCCTGTAAGCCTAAAGTTTTAATTGCTGATGAACCTACGACAGCTTTAGATGTTACCGTACAGAAAGAGATAATCAATCTTTTAAAAGAACTTCAACAAGAAACCAAAATGAGTGTGATCTTTATTTCACATGATCTGTCACTTGTTAGCGAACTGGCAGATAGAGTGGTTGTCATGTATAGAGGTGAAATTGTGGAGCAGGGAAAAACAAAAGATATTTTTCATAATTCACAAAATGATTATACCAAAGCACTAATACATGCGCGACCTGCGATGCATGAACGTTTAGCAAAACTTCCCACAGTCTCAGATTACCTGGAGAAAAGAGTTAAAAGCAGAGTAATTGACTCAAATGAAAGAGCCGAAAATCATTTAAGAATTTATAAAAAAACGCCTTTAGTAGAAGTAAAAAATGTCTCTAAGAATTATTACACTAACGCAGGTTTTTTTCGCAAAAGCGAAATTGTAAAAGCTGTTAACGATGTGAGTTTTGATATTTATGAAGGTGAAACTCTTGGACTTGTAGGAGAATCGGGCTGTGGTAAATCTACGTTAGGTAACTTGATATTGGGTCTGGATAAGGCCTCTGCAGGGCAGATATTTTATCGTGGTAAAGATATTGTTTCTCTAAAAGGAAAAGAACTAAGGTCTCTTAGAAAAGATATACAGATAATTTTTCAGGATCCCTATTCATCTCTTAATCCTCGTCTTACGGTTGGTCAGGCCATTGTAGAAGCCATGCAGGTTCATAATTTAAATGGAAACAGGGTTGAGCGAAAAGAAAAAGCTATGCAATTGCTGGAACAGGTAGGTTTATTGCCAGAACACTTTTACAGATATCCCCATGAGTTTAGTGGTGGTCAAAGACAACGTATAGGTATTGCTCGCACAATTGCTGTGCAACCTAAGTTTATCGTCTGCGATGAATCTGTTTCTGCTTTAGATATTTCTGTACAGGCACAGGTACTAAATTTACTTAATGAACTGAAAGATAAATTTGGGTTTACTTATCTATTTATATCACATGATCTTGCGGTAGTCAAGTATATGGCAGATCAACTTCTGGTCATGCAAGAAGGAATTATAGAAGAAAAAGGTGAGGCAGACGCTGTTTATGTGCAGCCCCAAAGTTCATACACACGTTCTCTTATAGATGCAATCCCAAAAGGGATCTAGAACATAAACAAAAACACTTTACGAGCGAGATACATAAAGTCTGCTAAGACTCTAAAGCCTCCTTTTAGGGTGTTGAAAGTTCTGGTGAGGGGCATTTGCTGTTGGGGTTGTAATATTTTCATAATAATGCAGTAGGTAAATAATTAAAAAACCGCAGGGCTCCCCCTGCGGTTCTAACAAATCATAACATCAAAACTCTCCAATTTTGAAGTTACACGTATCTCAGGACTCCTCCCGAAATACGGTACGTGCACCAATTCTGTTTGGGGACCACTAAAGTAGAAATATTTTCATAACAAGCAAACCCAAAAATTAAAAAAATGTGCTAAATGTTAAAAATTAGTGCGGTTCATCGAATTAAAGTGAAACTTTAACGTTTAAATGTTCTCAATAGAAGATTTATCCTATTAATCTGAACAAAAAAGCGAGACCAAATGATCTCGCTTTTCAGTATTTATATAATCGGATTCTAATGCATTTCAGGAATTTCTCCTTCTACTATAAGATGACCTTCTGTAGCTTTAACTATTTCATCAATTAATACTCCCGGAGCTCGCTCAAGCAATTTAAAGCCTTTATGAGTTACCTCAATTACTGCAAGATTAGTAACTATCTTAGTAACACAGCCTACGCCGGTAAGGGGTAAACTACATCTTCTTAAAAGTTTAGATTCACCTTCACGATTAGTGTGCATCATTGCAACTATGATATTCTCTGCGCTTGCAACAAGATCCATAGCACCTCCCATACCTTTAACCATTTTGCCGGGTATTTTCCAATTGGCAATATCCCCATTTTCGGCAACTTCCATAGCACCAAGAATGGTGAGATCTACATGCTTACCCCTTATCATGGCAAAACTTAAAGATGAATCAAAAAAAGAGGCTCCTTTAAGTGTTGTTATGGTTTGTTTACCAGCATTTATGATATCTGCATCTTCTTGTCCTTCAAAAGGGAAAGGACCCATTCCTAAAACTCCGTTTTCACTTTGAAACTCTACACTGATGTCATCGCGCACGTAATTTGCTACCAGAGTGGGAATGCCAATTCCCAGATTTACATAGTAGCCGTCTTTTACTTCCTGCGCAATACGCCGTGCGATTCCATTTTTATCAAGCATCTTTATTTATTAGGTTGCGGAGTCATTCTTAAGTAAGGCTTGATCTCAGTATGCCCTTTTGGGAAAAATTCTGGTATTTGATCATCTGTAACTGATGGAGATATTACACAGTCGTCACCATCTTTCCAGTTAGCCGGTGTAGCAACTTTATGATAAGCCGTTAATTGTAGTGAATCTATAACTCTTAGTATCTCATCAAAGTTGCGTCCTGTTGAAGGCGGATAAGTAAGTGTTAATTTGATTTTCTTGTCAGGATCTATAATAAATACAGACCTTACCGTGGCTTTACTATCTGCATTAGGATGAATCATATCATAAAGTTCTGCGACTTTGTGGTCCTCATCTGCAATTATAGGATAGTTAACTTCTGTATTTTGAGTTTCATTTATATCCTTAATCCACTCCTTATGTGATACAAGTCCGTCAACACTTAATGCTATAGGCTTAACATTTCTTTTTTGAAATTCACCATAGTAATTTGCTACTGTTCCTAATTCTGTTGTGCAAACAGGTGTATAGTCTGAAGGATGGGAGAAAAATATTCCCCAACTATCTCCTAACCATTCATGAAAATTTATTTCTCCTTCAGTAGTTTGTGCTGTAAAATCTGGAGCTGTATCTCCCAATCTTAAATGTGCCATTATTCTGTTTTTTTGATTTGTTATTATTCTCTTTTTCTCACTGTGCGCTTTTCTATGCGCTTTTCAAACTTTTCTCCTTTAAATATGCGCTGAACAAATATCCCGGGAATATGAATCTGATTAGGGTCTAGCTCTCCCGCCTCTAATAGTTCTTCTACCTCAACCACGGTCACTTTAGCCGCTCCGCACATCACAGGATTAAAATTACGTGCTGTCCCTTTAAAAATTAGATTTCCCGCTTTATCCCCTTTCCACGCTTTGATAAATGCGAAATCTGCTTTAAAAGCCTGTTCTAATACATACATTTTGTCGTCAAACTCTCTGGTTTCTTTCTCAAATGCCACTTCAGTTCCGTATCCTGCAGGAGTATAAAAGGCAGGAATGCCACTTTGAGCAGCTCGACAACGCTCTGCTAAAGTACCTTGAGGTATAAGTTCAACATCCAGCTCACCGCTAAGCATTTGTCTTTCAAATTCTGCGTTTTCCCCTACATAAGAAGAAATCATTTTTTTTATCTGATGCTTTTCTAAAAGCAAGCCTAAACCAAAACCATCTACTCCTGCATTATTAGAAATACAAGTAAGATTTTTAACTTCTAATCTTACCAGTTCGGCAATTGCATTTTCAGGAATTCCGCTTAAGCCAAAACCACCTAACATGCACGTCATACCACTCTCTACACCTTCTAAAGCTTCTTGTACCGAGTTAACGGTTTTGTTTATCATATTCTAAATTTTACCTTAGAAAATTACGAAAATATGCCGCGGTCACCAATGATTTTATGAGAATAATAGGATTGTGCTAAAACAAAAAGCCTCTCAGAACTGAGAGGCTTTAAATAAAATATTATAACTAATCTAAACTGAAAACTTAACTGCTTCTGAGTATCATTTAGAAATCCAACTCATCTGGCAGTTCATCACCTGTGTGATCACCTTCTGCAGGAACATCGCAATCTATTCTAATTGATAGATTTTCTGGTTTTTCAAATTCCTCTTGAGATACATTTAGTTCATCATCTGCATAGCACTGTTTCATATACGAGCCCCAAATAGGCAGTGCCATTGTCGCTCCCTGCCCATAAGTAATACCACTAAAGTGAACAGATCTGTCATCGCCACCAACCCAAACACCAGTTACCAAATTAGGAACCATACCCATAAACCAACCATCACTTTGATTTTGTGTTGTACCTGTTTTACCGGCAATAGGATTTGTAAAAGCGTAAGGATAGCCTGTAATTACATTTTTATACATATAATCTGAAGCCCATGTATGTCTTAGCCGTGCACCAGAACCATATTGCGTAACACCTTCCATAAGGTTTACGGTAACATATGCAGATTCTTTGCTTAACACATCTCTGGTTTGAGGCACATGTTGATAAAGAATAGTTCCGTTCTTATCTACAATTGTACTTATGATCTGCGGCTGTACATGTACGCCTTGATTAGCAAAAGCAGAGTAAGCAGAAACCATTTCAAAAAGGCTAAGGTCTGCCGTTCCCAAAGCGAGTGATGGCACAGCAGGAATATTTTGAGTATCAATACCCAGTTTCTCGATAAGATCGATCACCGGTTGTGGTCCTACACGATCCATAAGGCGTGCAGAAATCGTATTTATAGAATTGGCCAGCGCACTCTTTAAAGTCACCATACCACCATAACCACCGCTTGAGTTTTCAGGGCACCAGTCTTCAGCAACACCATAACGCCCTTTTGGGATACAATACATAACATTAGATAAGGTGTCGCATGGCGATAGATGTAGCTGGTCTATGGCTGTAGCATATAAAAATGGTTTAAAAGTTGATCCCACCTGGCGCTTTCCAGATTTAACATGGTCAAATTGAAAATGTTTGTAGTCAACACCACCTACCCAAGCCTTTACTTCGCCGGTTTGCGGAGTCATACTTAACATGCCTGCGCGCAAGAACTTTTTATAGTAGCGTATAGAATCTAAAGGGGTCATTACCGTATCTATCTCATCTTCCTGCTCCCAGCTAAAAACACGCATTTCAACTTTTTCCTTAAATGACGCCAGAATCTCTTCTTTATTCATTCCTCTTGCTGCCATTCTTTTCCACCGGTCAGAATTATGCATGGCTCTGTTAATAATGCCATTTTCCTGCTCTGGGGTAATATCTCTAAAGGGCGCAGTTTTGTTATTTCTATTCTGCTTATCAAATTCGCGTTGCAGATTTGTCATATGCTCTTTTACAGCATTCTCTGCATATTGTTGCATTCTTGAATCAATAGTGGTTGTAATTACAAGACCATCGCGATAAATATTGTAGTATTCATCATTACCATCGCTATCTTTCCCTTTAGGATTCTCTTCAATCCATTCTTTCATAAAACCTCTTAGATATTCTCTAAAATAGGTCGCAATTCCATCTGAATGTGATTCTGGCGAAAAATCTAATTTTATAGGTTGTGCTTGTAAACTGTCTACTACAGATTCACTCAACTTCCCTGTTTCGGCCATTAGAGCTAATACGGTATTACGGCGTTCAAGTGATTTATCTTTAGATATCTCCCGGTTTGGGTTGTACTGTCTGGGGTTTTTAAGCATTCCCGCAATAACAGCAGATTCTTCAGGACGTAATTCTATAGGTTCTTTTCCAAAATAAATGCGCGCTGCAGAACGTATCCCAATTGCATTAAAGAGAAAATCCTGCTTATTGAGGTACATGGTAATAATTTCCTCTTTAGTATACTGTCGTTCAAGACGTGTAGCTATGATCCACTCTTTTATCTTTTGCATTAAACGATCTACCGTACTCTGGGGTGTATCTGAAAAAAGAAGTTTTGCAAGCTGTTGAGTAATTGTACTCGCCCCGCCATTAGAACCCAGAAATACCACCGCTCTTGCAGTACCACGCGCATCAATACCAGAATGATCATAAAAACGGCGATCTTCTGTCGCAACTACAGCATCGATAAGGTTTTTAGGCAAATCGTCATACTTAACCGGAGTTCTGTTCTCACTATAGAATTTGCCTAAAGTTTTACCATCTGCAGATAAAATTTCTGTTGCCAGATTTGTTTCTGGGTTTTCTAATTCTTCAAAAGTTGGTAATTGACCAAAAACACCCCACCCGGCTAATAAAAATAGGAGTACGATAAATCCTAATCCACCGGCGAAAAGAATCCAAAACCATTTTTTATAAGTAGAAAAGTCCTGTTTTTTAGCGGTTTTAGGCGCTTTTTTAGCCTGTTTTGCCATTTTTTTAATCGTTATTAGATTTTTCTATACGTAATCCCACATCTTTAATCCCTTCAAGAGCAGTAACAGGATCAACATCACCGTTACGACGCATCGCCTGTTTTATTTTAAAAGTATATTCTCCGCTTTCGCTGAATTTCACGCTTTCCTTATACCAGAGTTTGCTCTCTTTTAAATCACTAAACCCCGTACCCAACCAGGAGCCATCAGGGCGAGCCATATCGAATTGTAAAGTGTCTGTTATCAATCGCCCATGCGGAAACTGCATCTGTGTAATTAGAAAAAGATTGCTGTAACTATAATTGTTGTCGTTGCGCAGGGTTATAAAAACATTATAAGGCTGCAAACTATCTAGTTGATTTACCTTAAACACCACTGCTGAATCTTTGTGCCAAACATGACCCACTTCTTTGTATTGATGAAAAACACGCTTATCATCACAAGAACTCACTAAAAACACTAAAAAAAGTACAGCTATTATTCTGCTCATTTTAGTTTGAGCCTTTTTTGTGTTGCGTTTTCTTTTTATTCTGCGGCTTTCTTTTTTTACGCCTTCTTTTAGGGGCATCAAATCGAGTTAAACTATCCTGACCTACAACGTTGCCAAAATCTACTTTAGTATCATTAACATGTTCTGCCGCATATTCCTCAAGACTGGCGACAGGTTTATTATTCTTGTTAGATTCAAGAATTTCATTTGCCTGGTCTGTAGTAAGCTTGTGCCAGTTCATCCATTCTCCTTCATAAGCATACCAAAGATGCCCCTGAAAGATGTCTATTTTTTGACATACAGCAGTCCCTTTTTGGGTTTTAAGTTTTTGGTCTGTCTTAGGAAAATCTTTAAGTGCATCCAGATAAGCGTCAAGCTCATAGTTTAAACAGCACTTAAGCTTACCGCATTGCCCTGCAAGCTTTTGAGGATTAAGCGACAGTTGTTGATAGCGAGCGGCGCTGGTACTTACAGATCTAAAATCTGTAAGCCAGGTAGAGCAGCAAAGTTCGCGCCCACAAGATCCTATTCCGCCTAAGCGGGAAGCTTCTTGTCTAAATCCTATTTGACGCATTTCTATACGTATGCGAAATTCCTGAGCAAATTCTTTAATAAGTTGTCTAAAGTCAACGCGATCTTCTGCTGTATAATAAAAAGTAGCTTTAGAACCATCACCCTGAAACTCAATATCAGATATTTTCATCTGTAAGCCCAGTCGTATTGCTATTTGTCTGGAGCGCACTTTTATAGCTTCTTCTTTGTCTTTTAGTTCTGTCCAGACATCAATATCCTTTTGAGTGGCTTTACGATAGATCTTAAGAATTTCATCGCCGGTTTGTGGGGCCTTTTTCTTTTTCATCTGTATCCTTACCAGCTCGCCGGTAAGAGTAACGCTGCCTATATCATGACCAGAAGCTGCCTGTACTGCAAGTATATCGCCTATCCCGATAGAAAGACCTTCAGTATTTTTATAAAAATCTTTACGCCCGTTCTTAAAACGCACCTCAACAAAATCAAATGGTTCCTGCCCTTCCGGAAGGCTCATATTAGCAAGCCAGTCAAAAACCGTTAATTTATTACATCCATCTGTACCGCAGGTACCGTTATTTTTACATCCACGCGGTTGACCGCTTTCAGTCGTACCACAATTTCCACACGCCATGGGGTCTATATATTTGAGAGTTAACCTTCAACAAACAGAAAAACTAAGCAGAATTTCACGCATTCTACCCGATTTTTTGCCTTTAGAAGTAACTTTTTAACACTATTATTTGTATTGACAAAGTTGCATAAAATCGATGACAAATAGAAGAAATACTTATTTATCCTGGATTGCGAAGAATAATGCTGCTTTTATTTCGCTATAGCGAAACTAAACACCCTATTTAAAACACAGGAAAGATCTCACAATATCTAACGTTTGCGTATTAAACTTAAAAAAATCTTAAAAATTATGACTATTTCTAATTAATTTTTGACACTTTTAACTTCAACAATATTTTAAACTATAAATTATAATGAAAAAGAATTTTACCCAACGTTCTGTTACTTTTACTTTAGCATTAGGAGGATTACTGCTTGCCGCTTGTAGCCCTGATGCAGGACTGGAGAATCTCAATGAGGTTGACAATTTTAAAACGCTTGATTTACAGGCACAAAGCGGTGATATTAAAATTGACACAGAATTACCCGCTCTTGAAGGTTACATCTTTAATGATGTTCCTTTTAACTTTGCTAATGCTGTAGAACCAAGTGCATGCGCGCCCACTGCTTTTGACGAAGTTATTGATGCTTCTATAAACAGCAATCTTGATTATTATGGGAGTTTATACTATAACACCTACGCTTCTATAAATCAAATATATAGTATCATTAATCAGGATGAGCAATACTTTGGCGCAGAAGGACAATACACAAACTATGTCGCAAAACGCAAAAGAGAATTAGAGAAATTCTGGGACATGAGCGCTCTCATTACGTTACACGGTCAGCACAACAGCACCTTAAATGATGTTGATAAAATCGCACAGGCTTATATGGCTGCAGGATATCCTGAAAGTAGCGCATATGCAAATGCAAATGCTTTTTTGCAAATAAATGAGATAAGTACATTTTTAATTGAAAGCCCGTTGCTTTCTTTTGATGGTTTTGCATCATCAAGCGACCTTATCGTTATAGGTGATGGTATTGTAGAACTTGCTTCTAAAGCGGGTATAGAAGATAAGATCGTGTGGTCTGGAATTCTTTCTCATGAGTGGGCGCACCAGATTCAGTTTGACAATATGCAGGAGTGGTACCCTAACGGCGCAGCAGATAATGCTCCTGAAGATACCAGAACCACAGAGCTGGAAGCAGATTTTTTTGCTGCTTACTATATGACTCACAAACGTGGCGCAACTTACAACTGGAAAAGAGTACAGGATTTTCTTGAACTGTATTTTAACATAGGCGACTGTAGCTTTACAAGTTCTGGTCACCACGGTACGCCAGAGCAACGTATGCGTTCTGCAGAAGCTGGTTATGAACTGGCAAGCAGCACCTTTCCTAAAGGGAAGATCTTAAGCCCTGATGAAGTACATGAATTATTTTTAGAAAGTCTTGACGATATCGTTTCGGGAAACTAAACTGACCTAAAACTTACATAAACAAACAAAAGAGCCGGCAAAAACCGGCTCTTTTTATATGAAAATCGGCTAAAACTAGCTAATATTGCGTTGATATTTAAGCTTTTCAGAACGACCTTTTTTAAATATCTTATTGCTGTTAGGTTTACCTTTTCGCAATTCTTTTTGCTCCTCGTAGGGTAAGTGAATAATACCCTGACATTCTGAAGAACAGCAGTTATCCATTTTTGAAGCACACTCTTCGCACTGTATAAACAGGAGGTGGCAAGCTTCATTATCACAGTTTACATGTGTATCACAAGGCTTACCACACTGGTGACAGTTAGAAATAATATCTTCTGTAATGCGCTCTCCCCTTCTGTGATCAAAAACGAAATTTTTCCCTTTAAATTTATTTTCAATTTTAAGCTGCTCTACCTGACGAGCATATTCTATAATACCGCCTTCTAATTGATAAACCTGCTTAAAACCTTTATGCCGGTAATATGCACTGGCTTTCTCACAGCGTATACCTCCTGTACAATACATCACCAGCTTTTTATCTTCTTTGTGATCTTTTAAGTCTTCCTCAATAAGGTCTAAGCTGTCGCGAAAGGTGTCAACGTCTGGAGTAATCGCATTTTTAAAATGGCCTATTTCGCTTTCATAATGATTACGCATGTCTACCAGAACGGTATTCTCATCTTCTATAAGCTCATTAAAAGTGACCGCATCTACATGAATACCTTTATTAGTAACATCAAAAGTGTCATCGTTTAAGCCGTCTGCAACGATCTTGTTACGCACTTTTACTTTCAGCTTTAAGAAAGCTTTTGAGTCATGCTCTATAGCGATGTTAAGCCGTACATTTTCTAAAAAGTAAATTCCGTCAAGAAAATCTTTAAACGCAGCAAAGTTATGTGCAGGAACAGACAGTTGGGCATTTATCCCTTCATGTGCTACATAAATCCTGCCCAGCACGTTAAGCGCATCCCAGGCTACAAATAAATGATTTCTAAATAATTGCGGATTGCCAATTTTGGCATATTGATAAAAAGAAAGAGTAAGACGATCTTCGCCAGCTTCATCTATAAGAGCTGCCCTTTCTTTCGCACTTAGTTTATTGTACAGTTGCATGCTATACTAATTTTATAAGATTAAAAGTGGCGCAAAAATACCATTTTCTAGCCCTTTGAGCAAATTGAGAACAGATGAAAAAAATGCCCTTAATCTTTTAAGGGCATTTTTCTTTGAACGGCTAATTCAAGGTTATTAATTTTAAAGTTTTATTCTTTAAAACCTTAGCCGCCGTCTAACCGGTAATTGCAGCAAAAGGAGTTTAACTGCCCTCTGTTTTTCCTGCAATAGATCAATTTCCTTTTTAAAGCCATAATGCTTCATTTTATAATGAGATGAAATTTTTTCTCAATGGTTGCGCGGCTTATTGTTAAAGCTTTAAAGCTGCAAGAACATACCTGCAGAATACAAAAGCACATTGTATCGGTTAAAAAGAAGTGGTACTTTAGCACCTTATAATAAATTGAGAAAGAAAGACTATGAGTAAAGAACAAGATGCTAAATTAAAAGCTTTAAAACTCACTCTTGATAAGCTAGACAAGACCTATGGTAAGGGTACGGTGATGAAGATGGGAGATAATGCCATTGTTGAGGTAGAATCTATCTCTACAGGATCGTTAGGTCTGGATCTTGCATTAGGCGTAGGTGGTTATCCTAAAGGTCGCGTTATAGAAATATATGGCCCAGAATCTTCTGGTAAAACCACACTTACATTACACGCTATTGCCCAGTCACAGAAAAAAGGTGGTATCGCTGCTTTTATAGATGCAGAACACGCTTTTGACCGTTTTTATGCCGAAAAATTAGGCGTAGATATAGAAAACCTGATCATCTCACAGCCAGATAACGGGGAGCAGGCTCTTGAGATCGCAGATAATCTAATACGCTCTGGCGCAATAGATATTATCGTTATTGACTCTGTAGCTGCACTTACGCCTAAAAGCGAAATAGAAGGTGAAATGGGTGACTCAAAAATGGGCCTTCATGCCAGATTAATGTCACAGGCACTGCGTAAATTAACCGGCTCTATTAGCAAAACTAATTGCACCGTAATCTTTATTAACCAGTTGCGTGAGAAAATAGGTGTTATGTTTGGTAACCCTGAAACAACTACAGGTGGTAATGCGCTTAAATTTTACGCTTCGGTACGTTTAGATATTAGAAGATCTACGCAGATAAAAGACAGCAACGGTAATGTTATAGGTAACAAGACCAGAGTAAAAGTGGTTAAGAATAAAGTTGCTCCTCCTTTCCGTCAGGCAGAATTTGATATCATGTACGGTGAGGGAATTTCTAAAATAGGAGAAGTAATTGACATAGGTGTAGATTATGAGATTGTGAAGAAAAGCGGATCGTGGTTTAGCTATGAAGAAACAAAACTTGGTCAGGGTCGTGATGCCGTAAAAGCAATTCTTAACGACAATCCTGATCTTATGGAAGAACTTGAAGTGAAAATTAAAGAAGCAATTAAAATAGCAAACGGCTAGAAAAGATTTTTTTACGGCACGCAACCTTTTTCAGCTTTCTGCATCTTTATTAAAAATAAATTGCTAGAAATATGAAAAAGGTTTTTTTGTTATTAGGTGTTTTAGGTTTAATCACAAGTTGTTCTCTTGATGATGATGCAGAACAATACAGTTTTGAAGCCGTTGCGGTAGATAGTGCAACACTTCCAGACACATTAATTTATGGGCAGCGTTACCAGTTTCCTATAAGCTACACCCCGCCTACCAGTTGTTACCAGTTCTATGGTTTTGACTTTCAAAGACAGGATAGCACACGGTACGTAACTGTTATTAACCGTGTTGTAGAGAATGACACTTGCCAGGAAAATACAACGCAGGTAGAGCAGGATTTAGATTTTGAAGTTCTTTACAGATATAAATATGTGTTTAAGTTTTATCAGGGTAATGATACTAATGACGAACCCATATATTTAACAAAAACAATTCCTGTAAAAGACGAATAGTAACCACCTTATATCAGGCTTAGGGACTTTAAAAAGCAAATTTTTAGATTATAAGGCAAGCCTGGCAGCTCCTTTAAATTATGATTATCGAGTAAAACTATATGAATCATGCGGGTCTGGATCAACTCATAAATGACTGTAAAAAACAGTACCCAAAAGCGCAGGAAAACCTGTATAAGCGCTATGCGAGTACTTTGTTTTCTGTAGCGTTAAAGTATTCTCGTAATTACGCTGAAGCAGAAGATAATTTACATGATGCCTTTTTAATAATCTTTAAAAAAATAGAGCAATATAATTTTAAAGGTTCTTTTGAAGGTTGGCTAAAACGTATTGTCATCAATGTCACGTTACAGCGATACAGACAACCCGATCTTTTTGAAATTGTAAGTGAAGAAAAACTCGTCTATGTAGAGCTGGAAATTGATGAAGACCTCTCACTTGAATTTCTGCTTAAAATAATACAAGAACTGCCAGACAGGTACAGACTGGTTTTTAACTTGTACGCACTAGACGGTTACTCGCATAAAGAAATAGCGACGATGCTTGCTATTTCTGAAGGAACATCAAAATCTAACCTGGCACGCGCCAGGATGATTTTAAAAAACAAAATAGAGGCGCGTAAAGAAAACACAAATTTTAGTTTACAAGCCCCTGATTAATAATGGAAAAGAAAAATATAGACAGACTCTTTCAGGAAAAGTTTAAAGACTTTGAAGCCCATCCCAGCGATAAAGTATGGGAGCGTCTCGCTGCACGCGAAAAAAAGAAACGCTCAGTCATAATCCCGTTATGGTTTAAACTTGGGTCTGCGGCGGCTGTTATATTGTTGCTGCTTTGGTTAGGTAATTCAGTAATAGATAAAAATGTCTCTTCACCCCTGGTTAATGAAAACCCTGTTTTAGTAAAAGATGACAAAGAACAACAACCACAATACAATGAGGTTAACAAGAAGGTTGTAGAGCAAAACACTACTGAACCCGCTCAAAGCAGCGACCCTGAAAAGGAGAAAATCGAAAAAAAAGCATCTAAAAATGCCGCGATCGCAGAAGAAAATAGGAATTCTAATACAAATAGTCAGGCCAAAAAACCTGCTTTAAACGATCAAAAATCGGTTGTTTTCGATGAAAATCGACCTAAAAAATCCAGCGATAGCGGCGAAAAATTGGCTGAAAATCAAGGAAAACAGAGTGATTTTGAAAATGCAGAAAATGGGGCAGTAAAAACTGAAAAACTTTCGCAAAGCGAAACAAAAACAACTACAATTGCACAAACAGAATCTCCCAATATTAAAAAGAAATCTGAAGAAATAACCGAAGCAGAAAATGCACTTGAGCAATTAGAGAAAGAGAAGAACAGTGAAGTAGCATCTGTTGAGCCTGAAGAAAAAGACACAAAGCGCTGGGGTGTTTCTCCTCGTGTTGCACCGGTTTATTACGGTAGTTTTAGCGGTTCTGGTATAGACCCTCAGTTTAAAGACAACTCAAAAGAGGGCGAAGTAAACATGAGTTATGGGGTTCAGGTATCTTACGCGGTTAATGATCGCTTAAAAATACGTTCTGGCGTAAATAAAGTAAACCTGAGTTATAACACAGATAATATTGGGTTCTCACCAGATTTTAGAAGCAGGTCTTTAAGCAGCATAAACTACTCTAAGGGAGCCGATTTTATTGATGTAGGCGACGCAAGCACATTTTCTAGTATCGCTTCTTTAGCTAATGCCGAAATTCCTAATCAGGCTATTGATGGCAAGCTGAGTCAGGACCTGGGTTATTATGAAGTTCCGCTTGAGATAGAATATGCCCTTGTAGATAAGAAAATTGCGCTGCAGGTAATAGGAGGTCTTAGTACGCTTTTCTTAAATGATAACAAGATATCTATTGAAGACGGTGACTATACTACTCCGCTGGGCACTTCTAACAGTCTAAACAATGTGAGTTTTTCTACAAATGTCGGGCTGGGGATAGATTATAATCTTAGCGAGAAATTACAGTTCAACCTTGAACCTATGTTTAAATATCAACTTAATTCTTATAAAAACACCGTGAGTGATTTTAAACCCTATTATCTGGGGCTTTACACCGGTGTGAGTTTTAAATTCTAAATTGAAAAAGAGAATACAAATTAGTCTTAGTTGATAAATCAATTGCTGTGAAGCAATTTAAGCCGCTCTTAATGGGCGGCTTTTTTATTGTAGGTCTCGTTCAATAATTCCGTTCTTATTGCTTCGTGAGTCTGCTCACGCAATTCTTTTCTATCTATGAGTTTCTTGCCAGCAGTGTTGATAAAAGGAAGAACCTTAACGCGCATTCTTCCCGGTGAACCCGAAAAGAAATCATATGAGAACCTCTTTTTATTATCATAAAAAACGAGAGGAACAATAGGAATTTGATGTTCTATCGCAAGGCGAAAAGCCCCGTCTTTAAATGAATCAAGCAGTAAATTTCTGTCTTCAGGAACACCCCCTTCTGGGAAGATACAAATACTCAATCCTTGATTTAAGCGTTCTTGAGCACTCTCAAAAACTGCCATCCTGCTTTTTGCGTCACCGCGATCTACCAGAATACAGGTTTGTTTATAGAAGTAACCAAAAATGGGGAATTTTGAAAGCTCCTTTTTTCCTACAAAAACAAAAGGATTTCTAACCGAATGTAGCATGAGCATAATATCTACCATTGAGGTATGATTTGCTACATACATATAACTTTTGCCTTTTTCGGTCTTTTGTAACCGCTTAATTTGTGGCAAAAATCCCATGCCAAATAAAATAATTCGTGCCCAGAATCTGGCTAGCCTAAAGAAAAACGGGTACCAACTGTCTTTTGCTACAGATATGAGCAAAAGAGGAAAAAGTACAAGAATAGGAAGGATAATTAGAATGTAAAACCAGATACGCCAAAGAAGGAAAAAGAAATTTTTGATCAATTTCATTTACTGGTTTTTAGATGTTTTCATGCGGTTTTTGCTCATTTTTAACCGATTTTCATCTTCCAAAAATAGGTATTTTAAACCGAGTTAGTCCATCAAAAAAGGTAACTTTACCCAAAATTAATTTACTAAATGTCGAGAATATTAACCGGGGTACAAAGCACAGGAACACCCCATTTAGGAAATCTTTTAGGAGCGATCATACCAGCCATCAAAATGGCTAATGAGCCAGAAAATGAATCATTTTTGTTTATTGCAGACATGCATTCACTAACCCAAATAAAAGATGGTGAGACTTTACGTTATAACACCTACTCTACTGCTGCAACTTGGCTTGCATGTGGTCTCGACATCAATAAAACTGTTTTTTACCGCCAGAGCGACATCCCCCAGGTAACAGAGCTTACCTGGTATTTAAGCTGCTTTTTTCCGTATCAACGGTTAACACTTGCTCATAGTTTTAAAGATAAGGCAGACAGGCTAGAAGATGTGAATTCTGGTTTGTTTACGTACCCTATGCTTATGGCTGCAGATATTTTGCTTTATGATGCAGAAATAGTACCTGTAGGTAAAGATCAATCACAACATATTGAGATGACCAGAGATGTGGCATCTCGCTTTCACGCTCAAATGGGAGACACTTTTGTGATCCCGGAAGTTAAACTAAACGAGGAGACCATGTATGTGCCCGGTACAGATGGCGCAAAAATGAGCAAAAGCAAAGGCAATTACATTAATATCTTTTTACCAGATAAACAACTGCGTAAACAGATCATGAGTATAGAAACAGACAGCACACCGCTTGAAGAACCTAAAAATCCTGATACATGTAATGTTTTTGGGATTTATAAACTAATCGCAACTCCAGAAGAGATCGCAACAATGCGTGCCAATTACGAAGGCGGCGGCTACGGCTACGGGCATGCAAAAACTGCTTTGTATGAAAAATTGCTTCAACGATTTGTGAGCGAGAGAGAACAATATAATTTTTATATGAACAACCTCGATAAGATTGATGAAGCTCTATCTGTAGGTGCATCAAAAGCCAAGCCTGTTGCTAATAAAGTTTTGCAACGTGTGCGTGAGAAAGTAGGCTATTAAATTGCTTCAAAGAGTTTGCCTGGTAGCGGGCGAACGACACCTTTAAGTTCCATATTAAGTAAAATGCTCGCTAATTTATACGTGGGCATTTCGCAATTTAGAGCTATAATATCCAGCTGTTCCTTTCCGGTTTTATTGAGATAGCTCCAGATTTTTTGCTCGTCATCATTAAGCTCTGTAAATAGTTGTTTTTGCACAGACTTTACCTGGGCATCAAGGTCCCAGTTTAACATATAGACAAGGTCTGCCGCGTTTGTAAGCAGGTTTGCTTTTTGCTGTTTTATAAGATTATTACACCCTACACTCTGCAGATCTGTAGTTCTGCCGGGAACGGCAAAAACATCTCTGTTATAAGAGTTAGCGATTTCTGCTGTTACCAGAGAGCCTCCTCTTTCTGCACTTTCTATAACAACGGTGGCTTCGCTCATACCGGCTATAATGCGATTACGCCTTAAAAAGTTGGTCCTGTCAAAACGGTCACTACTCCAGAAATCTGTCACAAAGCCGCCGCTTTCTTCAACCTCATCAACATATTTCTTATGAACTTTTGGGTATATCTGGTTTAAGCCATGAGCCAAAACACCTATCGTTTGCAGCTTATTTTTTACAGCAGCCTTATGAGCAGTTATATCTACACCATACGCAAACCCGGAAACAATGATGGGATCAAGCGGAGCGAGTTGCTCTATCAATTCTTCAGTAAAAGCCATACCCTGAGTTGTGACTTTGCGCGTACCGATTATAGAAATGATCTTTCTGCCTTTGTATTTTATATTTCCTCTTTGAAAAAGCAAAACCGGCCCATCAATACAATGCTTCAAGCGCTCTGGGTAATGAGCATCCATGAAACCGGCGTAATCTATGTGATTGTCAAGAATGAATCTTAGCTCTTCTTCAGCCGCAAGGGCGTGCTCTTTATTGTAGAACTCTTTGAGCTTGGCGTGTCCTATTCCATCAATTTTTAAAAGATCGGCTTTTTTCGCTTTAAGCAAGTCTTCGCCAGAACTAAATTGCTGTAACAGTCGTTTTATTGACGCATCACCCAGATTAGGAATATGTTGTAACGTAAGGATTGCATGTAGTTCACTAGCTGTCATAGTTATAATTAGCTGACTTTAAACCTATTTTAAATTGTTAATAAATTGAAACTTCTGTGCCGGGGTGCTGATCAATTTTTTTTATTTTTACATCATGCGTATGACATCTTACATAAGCGACCTTCTATATAGATATGAATGTGTAACACTACCAGGCTTTGGTGCTTTTCTTTCGCACAAAGTCTCTGCACATTTAGATGAATCGTCAAATACATTTTATCCTCCTAAAAAACGACTATCATTTAACAGTCAGTTGAAAGACAATGATGGTTTACTGGCAAATTATATCGCCAGAAGCGAAGATATAACTTATGAAGAAGCTCTTAAAAACATACAGAGCTATTTGCGATATTTAGAAGCAGAACTTGCTGAAAATGCAAGTCTTGAACTTGAAAAAATAGGTGTTTTAACACGTACTTCATCAGGGAATTTAAATTTTGAGCCAAATACTCAAATCAATTACCTTACTGAAGCTTTTGGTCTTGCATCTTATAAAACTCAGGCAATCTCTAGAGAGGTCTACAAGAAAGAAGTGGCTGCCCTAGAAGAAAAAGCTCCGGTTTTATTAACTCAGGAGAGAAGAACTGCCCCAGCGTGGATCAAATATGCAGCAATAGGTCTTATTGCTTTCGGACTTTCAGGAGCGGGTGGTTTTCTATACTTAAAAAATGTTGAGGATCACAATTTTGCACAGAAACAAAAGGCCGAAGATCAACTTGAAGCTCAAATACAGCATGCTACATTTAGCATAGACAATCCGTTACTAGCAGTAACTATAAATGCGTTTAAACCTACCGGGAAATATCACATAATCGCAGGTGCTTTCCGTGTTGAAGAAAATGCACAAACACGTGTTGAGCAACTTCGAGAAAAGGGTTACAAAGCACGAACAATAGGTGAAAACAAATATGGTTTGCATCAGGTTGTTTATGGCAGTTATGCAGACAGGCTAGAAGCTTTACGCGCATTAAAAGATGTACGTAATACTGATAATAGCTCAGCCTGGATTCTTGTACAGGAACTGGATTAAAAACCTCCCTTTTTTATTGGAAAAATCGCCTTATTTGAGGTTATTTTCGCTTAAAGCGAAATGCCTTATAGGCCAGAACCACGTGAAGTCGCAAGCACGTAGTTTGAAAATTTTTTTCTGTTCCAGAGCAGTCACCAAGAATTAAACCCACTCTGGGGATTAAGCTTATTTATTCTTTCTACTTTTGCGCTTTTAAAACTCCAGCTACATGCAAATTAAATCTCCGGCAGATTCAAGAACCATACAGACAGATATCGTACTGCCTAATGAGACTAACCCGCTTAACAATATGTTTGGTGGTGAGCTTTTGGCCCGTATGGATCGCGTTGCCAGTATAGCAGCGAGACGTCATTCACGTCGCGTTGTGGTTACGGCATCTGTAAACCATGTCGCTTTTAATAAAGCTATTGCTTTAGGAAGCGTAGTTACAGTTGAGGCTGCTGTTTCCAGAGCTTTTAAGACCTCTATGGAGGTTTTTATAGACGTATGGGTAGAAGATCGTGAAAGCGGTGTTAGATCTAAAGCAAACGAGGCTATTTATACTTTTGTGGCTGTAGACGAAATGGGTACACCTGTTGCCATACCGCAAATTTCTCCAGAAACTCCGCTGGAAACCGAACGTTATGAGGCTGCTTTAAGAAGAAAACAGTTAAGCCTTGTTCTTGCCGGCAAAATGAAACCGAAAGACGCTACAGAATTAAAAGCCCTTTTTACCTAAAAAAGCCTTTGCCAATAATTGACAAAGGCGTGTGATTTTTTCTATTGAGATTAGTTAATCTCTATAATTTAAAGCTGGTTTTCTATCTCCCAGTAGTGGTGTGTATATAAAATCGTCGCCTCTTTTTTCTAAGAATTCTTTTTTGGCAGCAGCTACGAGTTCAGGATTATCAATAAGGTCCATCCCTGTTAGTGCGATTGTTTTTGCTGCCACCATCATTCCTTTTTCTCCTATACTCATACCGCCTGCAGCAACTGCTTGCCAACTGTGAGCAGATGTGCCGGGAACCCACGTTGCTGCAGACATGCCCACAGTAGGAATTGTAAAACTCACATCACCCACATCTGTAGAACCGCCCGGTTTAGCATTGGGGTCAAATTCTTCTACTCCTTCTACATTTGACATATCCAGAGACACATTTAATGATTTTGATATTTCTTCGGCGAAAGCCTTCTCTTCTGCTGTATAGGTATACCCGCCTACTTCTTTAAGATTATCATACATCAATTTCTGTAAAGTAAGATTAGCAAGTAACTCGTGTGTACCGCCTATCATCTCATAATCCATAGTTGTACCCGTTCCTAAAGCAGCGCCTTCTGCAGCTTTTACCATTCTGTCAAAAATATCTACCACAACATCTCTTTGAGGGTGGCGTGCGTAATAGTAGACCTCAGCATAGTCTGGTACCACATTAGGAGCTTTACCACCGTCTGTAATCACGTAGTGAATTCGTGATTCCATAGGCACATGTTCTCGCATCATATTTACCATGTAATCCATCGCTTCAACGGCATCAAGGGCAGATCTTCCTTTTTCCGGAGCAGCGGCAGCATGAGCTGAAACCCCATGAAATCTAAATTTAGCCGATTTGTTTGCCAAAGCTGCACCGGGATTAGCGGCATTCTTGTTGCCGGGATGCCAGTTAAGCGCAACGTCTACACCGTCAAACATTCCCTCTCGAGTAAGGTAAACTTTACCAGAACCGCCTTCTTCGGCAGGACAGCCATAAAATTTAATAGTACCTGATTTTCCGTTTGCTTTAAGGTAATCTTTCATTGCGATTGCAGCAGCGGTTGACGCTGTACCAAATAAGTGGTGCCCGCATGCGTGACCCGCCACAGCGCCCATAGATTCTTTATGAGCAACTGCTTTTTGCGATAATCCGGGAAGGGCATCATACTCTCCTAAAACGGCAATAACGGGCGCTCCCGAGCCATAAGTTGCGATAAAAGCAGTTGGCATACCTGCAACTGCGTTCTCTATTTTAAAACCTTCATCTTTCAGGGTTTTTTCAAGCAGAGCTACACTCTTCTCTTCCTGATAACCCATTTCTGCAAATGACCAGATTGAATGAGCTATTTTGCCATATTGGGCAGATTCTGAATCAAGTTGATCAAGAATTTCTTTTGAGGTGGTTTGTGCACTTAATATTCCGCCGGCAACGAAAATCAAAGCGATTAGGGATTTTTTCATAAAAAGGCTGATTGTTTAAATATTATTATCTAAAAATAGCCTAAAAGTAGCTTTTTATGGGGTAAAATCTACAATTTGATGCGAAAAATCAATCTACATGTTGTAAACCCAGTCAGCTGGGTTTTGCCGATCTGAATCTTTGTATACCAGGAACTTTAAAATCGTCTTTCCGTTAAAAGAATTTTCTGCGATCTCACCCAATTCCTGCTTCTCTGTAACCTGTTGATTAACGTGAACTTTAAGGTTTTTCAGGTTTTGGTAAACTGTGATGTAATTACCATGACGCACATACACCGCCTTATTAGCCCCGGGCAAGCCCTGAATTTTAAAAACCGTTCCTTTAAAAGCAGCACGTGCCATACTGCCAGGCTGTGTCTCAATCTCAACACCGCTATTGTATGTTGTAATATTGGGCAGCGTAGGGTGGCGCGATGTTCCAAATTTTTTATATACTCTCCCAGTTTCAACGGGCCATGGTAATTTACCCTTGTTTGAAACAAAATCATTAGCCAGCGCTTTTGCCTCTGGAGTAAGTGCAAAAGTTGTTGTACTTCCGCCAGTGGTTTTAGTAGTGCTGGTTTCTTTATTTGATGCCGCAATTGCCTCACGAATAATACGGTCTATCTCTTTATCAATACGATCTGCTGCGCGCTGTTTGTCGCGTATTTGAGTAGCGTAAGAGCTTTCTTTTTTGCGTATCGTAGCAATGAGACCATCCTGCTGTTTCTTTTCTTCCCGTAGCTTTGCCTGCTCCTCAGTATTTTGAACAATAAGTTGTTCCTTTTCTTTTTTCTGTTCTACCAGTTTTTGATTGGTCTCTTGTAATAAAGCTGTTCTGTCTTTTATCTGCTCGCCTTGCTTATGCCTGTAATTGCTGTACTGCTTCATGTACTTCACGCGCTTGTATGCTTGCAGAAAGTTCTCTGATGATAACAAAAACATGATCCTGCTCTGGCTGCTTTTGCTTTTGTAAGACTTTCTTATCATCTGGGCATAATCTTCTTTAAGCTGTTGCAGCTCATCTCGTAGCGTACTTATCTTATTGATGTTTGTGTTTATCTCGCGCGTTAGTAAATTAGCCTGGCGGTTTGTAACCCGAATAAGATCTTCTCTTACTTTTATCTTTTGATCAAGATCTTCTACCTGATTTAAGATATTAATTTCCTGCTTTTTATTGCTCTGCCGCAGTTTATTGATCTGTGCAATTTGATTAAGTAAATCTCTGCGTTGCTGCTCGAGTTGTTGCTGTTTATCAGATTGAGCAAATAGCAAATTACCTCCTAATAAAAGGAGGATACTGGCAAAGATTTTAATGGATTTTTTTAGACTGTTGCTCAAAGTTTTATCTCTTTATAACCTTCTGGAATAGAAAACGGAAAGCTTACAGGCTCGTCAAATTCTAAACTGCGATATTCTATGTTTATCTCGGTAGTCTTGTCATTTTCTTGTGCTCTCAAGCCGATTTTACCCGGAAAAAAGCCGTTTTTTTCAGCTTCATAATCTGCGTATGAAATTGTGAGAACTCTTTCATCATCATCCTGAGCTAAACGCTGTTGCTGAAGCGTAAACTGACCGGGATTAAAATAGAAAAACAAGTTAAATAGTTTTTCCTGCTTTTTAGGCACTACGAGATAGTTCTGTGCTCCCGCAACAGCATTGTAGTTTCCTGATTTGAGATCGTAGAGCGGCTCTGCCAGTAGCACAGACTGCAGTTGATCAAAAGTAAGTTCTGTGCCTATAAGCTCACTTATGAACCTGAAATCCCCATCAAAATAAGTCTGATCGATCTTTGAATAATACTGTATTTGTGATGGTGTGATTTTCGCTTTAGCTAAAGAAATACCAAGTAAGGAAGCGCTCATCCAGATCGTCTTGTCTTTTTCTAAGCGTAAACTTACTGTGACATTCTGGTTAGTGTCGTCGTCTTTATAATTTACGCGAAGCCTAGCTGCCAGGGTTTCAAAATCTATATGGCTATTGTAATGCGACTTTATAATGCGGGAAGCAGATAGATTTTCAGTGCCTTTTACAACTCCCTTTGATGACTTACAACCTATAAGTGAAATCGTGAAAAATAGAATAACAACAATTCTTATGTGCTTCATATTATTGAGTTAATGCATTTGCTTTTTTGCGGTATGCTGCAGCTTTTATACCATCTCCTGTTTTTTCGTAAGCTATTGTAAGTTGATTATAAAAATCTGCCTCCATTTTGGGATCATCAATTACATAATCTACACCGGCCTCAAGATTTTCTATCGCATCATCATACTGTGCCAGGTTTAATTGCGCCACACCCAGAATTAGATAAAAAACGGGTTGTGCCGGGTATAACTCAAGCGCTTCTTTACCTAGTTCTATAGTTTCTTTAAACTTGGCGTTATCAAGCCTTAAAACGATAAGGCTTTTTAAAACGTTGACATTCTCCTTTTCATTGTCATAAGCCGCCTCATAATATTCAAGAGCCTTTACTTTATCCTGTCTTTGTATGTAATAATTGCCTAACTCTTCATTAAGATCTACATTCTCCTCTTGCGAGAAAAGCTGTATCGCATCATCAAGCTCGGGTTGATATTCCTGATTTTTACTTACAAAAATGAGAAAATCGTTCAATACAGCGTGTTTTCCTTTGGCATCAATTGTGGCGCTTTTAAAAACCTTCTGCATTGAACTAACAGCATTATCTATATCACCTTTCTCCAGATAATATTTATACAACGCAAGATGTACTACTTCTGATTTTGGGTTGATTTTAAGCAGTTTTTGTGCTGTTTCATATGCTTTTTGAGTTTCTCCCTGCTCGCTATACACATAAATTAGATTAAGGTAATTCTGTTCAGAATCTGGATCTTCTTCTATGCGCTGCTCTATGGTTTCTTCTTTTTGCTCATCATCGCTTAAAGCGAAAATTTGCCTACGTATCTGATCTCTGTAAATATCTACACCCAGCCTTTTATCCAGCTCATTAAGAAGCGCGGTGGCTTTATCAAAATCCTTTATTCGCACATAAATACGCGCCAGATCTTCTTTATACTGAATGTCAAACGTAGAAAGTTTTTGAAGTACACCTATCGCTTTGTCAAAACCCTGTTGCGCATAGTAAACCTCATAGAGACTTTCTAAAATATCCCGCTGCATGGGCTTAAGAGAAAGAGCTTTCTCATAATTTATAGCTGCTTCTTCCGGTTGACCTTCAAGAGCTAAGTTCTTGCCCTTTTCAAAATACAGGATCGCTTCATTTGGTTTAAGTGCAATACATTTATCAAGAGCAGTGATCGCGCGGTCGTAATTCTCAATTCCCTTTTGTTTAAGCGCTTCAAAAAAAGATTCCTGAAACTCATCTGTCACATTGCCCAGATCGTCAACATTTACTTCACCAGATACAGTTTCTTCCTGTGCGCTTATCGCGAAAGAAGACAGCGTAACTGCAATGAAAAATATTATGTTGAAGACCAATCTCATTTCTCTTTTGTTTATTCTAAAACAGAATAATCACCTATACTAATTTCGGTAAAATCACCATCATATTTAGCATAATTACCTATCATGGCATTTTTTAATTTGGCGTTCTTCACAAAACTGAATGTTTGTATTAAACTATCTTCTACGGTAGCATCTTCTATCACCGTCCCATCACCTACAGAAACATTGGGTCCCACGGTTGAATTCCTGATCACAGCATTCTCGCCTATATAACACGGCGGAATAATAGAGGCGTTCTCAAGTTGAGCTGAAGCAGCCACCAGTTTTTCGCCTTCGGCCTGTAGAAAATTAAGCATGCGGCTGTTAGTTTCAACAGTAACTGCTTTATTGCCGCAATCCATCCACTCATCTATCTGCCCTGGCACAAATACATAGCCCTTTGCCTGCATTTGTTTTATACCATCATTTATTTGATACTCACCGCCATGCATAAGTTTCGCGTCAAGCACAGTCTGTAATTCATTCTTTAGAATTGCAGCATCTTTAAAGTAGTAAATACCTATCACAGCCAGGTCTGAAACAAATTCTGATGGTTTCTCAACAAGCCCCGTGATCTGGTTTTTTTCATTTAATGAAACAACTCCGTAGGCATTAGGATTTTCTACTTGTTTCACCCATATAACGCTATCTGCATCTTTGTCTAAAGCAAAATCTGCTCTAAACAGTGTGTCTGCATAAGCGATTACACATGGGCCACTTAGAGATTCTTTAGCACACATGATGGCGTGACCTGTACCCAAAGGTTTATCCTGATAATAAATACTGCCTTTTGCTCCCAATGAAGTGGCTATTGCTTTCAAGCTCTCTTCTACCTCTGTACCAAAATCACTGGCAATTACAAATGCGATTTCTTCTAAAGGCTCATCAAGCACTTTTGCTATATCCTGCACAAGGCGATGTACAATAGGTTTTCCTGCTATTGGGATTAAAGGTTTAGGTGTTGTTAAAGTATGCGGCCGTAGTCTTGAACCACGACCGGCCATAGGTACAATTATTTTCATTTATATATTCTTTACCCCTTTTACCATATTCAAGAAGACTTCAAAAACTATAAAAACTTCGCTGACTATGGATTATTAGGTGACTAATTAAATTTGATGTTATATTTTTCTGCGACCTTCTCAAACAAAGCCAAGTTATCATTAGCCTCTAAAAAGCCATAGTATTGAACCAGGTTTGCTTCAGCATCGCGAGCATATGGTGAACCTTGCTTATTATATAATACGAGCGCATGCATCATATGGTCAAGAGCATTTTCTAAGTCCTCTTTTTCTGCGTAAACACGAGCACTGCCGTAATAACCTTCAGGATCATCCGGATAATTTTCTGAAAAAGCATTGTAGGCTTCAATTGCTTTATCCCGATCACCCATTAGCAAATAGGCCAGAGCTTTATTTTGAAGTGGCATCCTGCCCGAAGGTTCTATTGCAAGTGATTTATTATATGCCTTTATTGCATCTTCAAAATGATCTAGTTTTCTGTAACTGTAACCCAGCATGTCCCACGCAAAAGCGAAATTCTTATCCTTTTTTGTAGCTTCTTTAAACGCAACGACAGCCTCTTCAAAATTCTCATTACTAAAAAATTCCTGTCCCTTGTCATAGAACTCTTTGGCCTTTTCTGAATCTGATAGATCACTCGTGTTTTCTTCGTTGTCCAGCAGCAACTTCATTCTTGGGCAATTGGAAATAAGTTCTTGTTGAATTTCCTTATAATCTTTATCGCTATTGATAAGTGTGGTGTTTTTTGTCGCAAGTTCTAAAGAATCAAGATCTGAATTTTTGCTTAAGGTATCTGTGACGCTTTCTAATGCACCCATGAGCGATTGATTCAATTGTTCTGAAATACTCGCAGTTTGAATACAATTTTTAATCTCGTCATAACGCTCGTTTCTCTCTAGTGACAAACTAACTTCATCTAAACAAGAACACGCATTTGTAACGACCGCATCAAAGTCATCATCCTGAGCACTCATTTGAAATGCAAAAGACCCACAAAACAAAAAAAGTATAATTCTATGCATAGACTCTACTTTACTCCAGTACTACCAAAACCTCCGGCGCCTCGAGCAGTTTCAGTTAAAATCTCTACTTCTTCCCATTCTGCACGCTCATGTTTTGCAATTACCATTTGAGCAATACGTTCGCCCGGCTCTATTGTAAAATCATCCTGAGAAAGATTGACTAAAATCACACCAACTTCTCCCCTGTAATCTGCATCTATGGTTCCGGGAGCATTGAGTACAGTTATTCCTTTTTTAGCTGCCAGACCGCTTCTGGGTCTTACCTGAGCTTCTATACCTATAGGCAATTCAAGAAAAAGACCTGTGGGCACTATTGCTCTCTCAAGAGGTTTTAAAACAATGGGAGTTTCTGTATTTGCTCTAAGATCCATTCCTGCAGAGGCGCCAGTCTCATAATTAGGTAAGGCATGTGCAGATTTATTTATAATATTAATTTTCATGCTTTAAGTCTTTATATACAACGAGAGATTATTCTAATTATTCCTGATTAATAAACGTTTTAATTCTTTTCCTTCCAGCACAAAAACAAGGCTGCCAAACAATAAAAGCAAGATACTACTTAGCAGATAATTTTCTCTGAAAACATAGAAAGACAAGCCACCAAAAAGTACAGAGACTCCTAAATACAGCGCCAGCCTTTTGAGATCATAAGGAACTTTGTAATATTTCTGCCCATAGATATAAGAAATCACCATCATACCGCCATACGCTGCTAGTGTAGCATAGGCTGCGGCCATAAAACCTAATACAGGGATAAGAAGTACATTGAGCAAAATTGTTATTCCCGCACCTATAAGTGAAAAATACATTCCGTAGTGCGTCCTGTCTGTTAGTTTATACCAGATAGCCAGATTGTGGTAAATACCCAGACACAAGTTAGCGAGAAGAACAATGGGAACAATCCCAATCGCCTTCCAATACGAAGGATCTCTTATGAGAATCTCTTTAAAAAAGTCAATATAGAATATAACGACCAATAGTCCCGCGGCACCAGCAATTACAAAATACTTGAGAATAAGAGAATACGTTGAAGTCGCGTTTTTTTCTTTAGAATGATTGAAGAAGAATGGCTCTGCGCCTAGTCTAAAAGCTTGTATAAAAATTGTCATGAACACCGCTAACTTATAACAACCCGAATAAGCTCCCATTGTATCCTTGTCGAGTAGATTGCCAATAAGTAACTTGTCTAGGTTTTCGTTTATAACGAAAGCCACACCAGCTACCATAATAGGCCAACCATATTGCCAGAGCTGACTAAAAACCTCCTTATCAAAAACCAGTTTAATCTTAAAAAAATCGGGTAAAATAAGCATAAAAGTAGCTGCGCTGGCTGCTAAATTGGCTATAAAAATATATTGCAATAATGAACTTTCATCGTACCATGAAAACGTCAAATTAAAGTAGGGAATAGCCCAAAGAAAAAAGAAGTTCAGAATTACATAGATCGCTAAACTTATCATCTTAACACCTGCAAAACGCAACGCTTTACCACGTGCGCGCAGATATGCGAACGGAGCAACCACAAGCGTGTCAAGCACTGTAACCCCAATTAAGTAACCCATATATTGGGCGGGCAACTCTAAGGCCTCAGAAACCGGGTTTTTAACCAGCCAAATGACAATAAAAAACAATACAGCAGATGCAGACAGAGCGAGAAGAACGGTACTATACACACGTTCTTTATGATGTGATTTAGCAAAGAACCTGAAAAAAGCCGTTTCCATACCCAATGTGAGCAGCACATTTAAAAAAGCCGCTCCTATGTAAAAGGAGGTGTTTTCTGCGTAGCCTTCAGTTTGTAAAATATCTGTGTGAAGACCTACAAGTATTATGCTCATTACCCGAGGCAAGACGGTGGCGAGACCATAAACTGCAGTATCCTGAACAAAACGCTTAATTACGCTCAAAAAGTAGGTTTTTAGGGGGTAAAAGTAGCCAAATTAAATGCGCTAACAAAGTATGACCTTTCCTTGATTTAAGCAGAAAGTACAAATAAAAAAGCCTGCGACAAATATCGCAGGCTTAATCTATAATTTGCATTTATCTTAATTATTCAATGCTTCTGCACCACCTACAATTTCTAATATTTCATTAGTAATTGCAGCCTGACGAGCTTTGTTATAAGTAAGCTTCAATTGATTTCTCAAATCGGTAGCGTTATCTGTTGCTTTGTGCATAGCCGTCATACGCGCACCATGCTCACTGGCTACAGAATCTCTAATGCCTTTAAACAATTGAGTCTTTAAAGCTTTAGGTATAAGTTGCTTAACGATCTCCTCTTTAGAAGGCTCAAAAATATAATCTAAGGCTACATTTTCTACCTCTGCTCCTTCAGCAACTAAAGGTTTAATAGGTAAAAATTGCTCTCTTGTGACTATTTGCGTAGCAGCATTCTTAAACTTATTGTAGATAAGTTCAACTCTGTCATATTCTCCTTTAAGGAAAAGATCCATCACCTTTTCGGCTACAGTCTCAACATTTTCGAAGCTTAGATCGTCGTAAATACTATTTTCGTTTTGAACGATAGTATTACTCTTTTTAAGAATATCATTAGCTTTTTTACCTATGGTAAGAAAGTGAACCTCTTTATCTGCGTAAACGCTGTTTGCAATTAATTTAGCTTCCTTAACAATATTAGAATTGAATGCTCCTGCAAGGCCACGATTAGATGAAATAGCCACAACAAGAACTTTTTTCACCTCACGGTTTTCGGCAAATTTGCTGCCACTATCACCCTCTAATGAGGCACTCAAGCTTTGAAGTAATTCGGTCAATTTATCAGAATAAGGGCGCATAGCGGTAATCGCATCCTGAGCCTTTTTCAACTTTGCAGCAGATACCATTTTCATAGCACTGGTGATTTGCATCGTTGATGATACTGATGAAATCCTATTTCGTATTTCTTTTAAATTTGCCATTCTTGTTTAGTATTAAGTATTGAAATGAGTAATTAGCTCGTTAAAAAATCAATACTTACTTATACTTAGCTGAAAGATCTTTAGCTACAGCAGTTAACGTGTCTGTAACTTCATCTGTAAGTTTTCCTGCTTTTAATGTGTCTAACACATCTCTGTGCTTTGCATTAAGAAACTCAAGATAATCTCTTTCAAATTCTTTTACTTTATTTACAGGAACACTACGTAAAAGGTTTTTAGATCCCGCATATATAATTGCGATCTGATCTTCTACCGTGTACGGTGTATTTTCTGCCTGCTTAAGAATCTCAACGTTACGTTTACCTTTCTCAATTACACTTAATGTAGCAGCATCAAGGTCTGAACCAAACTTAGCAAATGCTTCTAATTCACGGAAGGCTGCCTGGTCTAATTTTAAAGTCCCTGCAACTTTTTTCATTGACTTAATCTGTGCAGAACCTCCCACACGCGATACAGAAATACCTACGTTAATTGCAGGACGTACCCCAGAGTTAAACAAATCACCATCTAAGAAAATCTGCCCGTCTGTAATAGAAATTACGTTAGTAGGAATATATGCAGAAACGTCACCCGCTTGTGTTTCAATAATAGGCAAAGCTGTTAAAGAACCTCCACCTTTCACGATAGGCTTTAAGCTATCTGGAAGGTCATTCATGTTTTTTGCGATCTCATCATCTGCAATAACTTTTGCAGCACGCTCAAGTAATCTTGAGTGTAAGAAGAAAACGTCACCAGGATATGCTTCACGACCCGGTGGGCGACGAAGTAAAAGTGATACCTCACGATAAGCAACAGCTTGCTTAGAAAGATCATCATACACTATTAAAGCAGGACGACCAGTATCTCTAAAATACTCACCAATTGCAGCACCGGCAAATGGCGCATAAACCTGCATAGGAGCAGGATCTGATGCATTAGCAGCTACAATCGTAGTATAAGCTAAAGCTCCTTTTTCTTCAAGAACCTTTGCTATACCTGCAACAGTAGAAGCTTTTTGCCCAATAGCAACATATATACAATATACCGGCTTACCGGCATCGTAGAATTCTTTTTGATTAAGAATAGTATCGATACAAACAGTTGTTTTACCTGTTTGACGGTCACCAATAACTAATTCTCTTTGTCCACGACCTACAGGGATCATCGCATCAATTGATTTGATACCCGTTTGAAGTGGCTCATTTACCGGCTGGCGATAAATAACACCAGGAGCCTTACGCTCTAGTGGCATTTCATAAGTCACACCTTCTATAGCACCTTTACCATCAATAGGAAGACCAAGTGTGTTTACAACACGACCTGTAATACCTTCTCCTACTTGTATAGAGGCAATACGTTGTGTACGTTTTACAGTAGATCCTTCTCCTATTTCTTTAGAAGGTCCCAACAATACAACACCTACATTATCTTCTTCAAGGTTAAGAACAATTCCCTCTAGTCCACCTTCAAACTCTACAAGTTCGCCGTACTGAGCATTAGAAAGTCCATAAACTCGGGCGATACCATCACCTACAGTGAGTACCGTTCCTACCTCATCTAATGAAGCTGTCGCTTCAAAACCGGTAAGCTGTTTCTTTAATATTGCTGAAACTTCTGCTGGTTTAACTTCTGCCATTTTATTTGATATATAAGTTTTTAAACCGAAGGATTAACTCTGGTCTAGTTGTAATTATAAACGTTTGCTAAATTCTTTTTTTACTTTGTCTAACTTGTTTGCGATACTGGCATCATATTGCACATCGCCCACTTTTAAGATGAAACCACCTATAATGTCTGCATCAATGATGTGAGCTATATTTACTTTATCGCTTCCGGTAATACTTTTTACCTTGTTTGAAATCCTCTGCTCAAGTTCAGCATCCATTTCTACAGCTGTTGTAACTTCTGCAGTCACAACACCATTAGCTTCATTGTACAAGCTCAAAAATGATACAGCAACATCATTTAAGATGCTAGCTCTATTATTGCTAATAAGTATATCAATCAGACTAAATGTCGCCTCTGAAGAATCACTAAAAACCTGACGTAAAGCAGAACGCTTATCCTCATTTTTTATAATAGGACTATTCAGAAAATTGCGAAGCTCCTTATTTGATGAAATAGTAGCTTCTATTTTAGTCATGTCATTATAAACCTTTTCAGTATTACCCGTTTCACGAGCCTGATCTAGAACCGCCTTTGCATATCGTAATGCTGCTCTTTTAGACATGAATTTATTTTTTAGTTAAGAGTTGCGTCTTGTAACATTGAATCAACCAGCTGTAACTGCTTACTTTTATCTGAAAGCTCGCTTTTTACAACTTTTTCTGCGATCTCAATAGAAAGCTCTGCAACCTGATTCTTTAGATCTGCTACCGCAGCACGTTTTTCAGCTTCAATAGCTTCCTGCGCCTGAGCGATCATTTTATTTGCTTTAAGCTTAGCATCAGTTTCTGCCTCTGCAATCATTTGCTCTCTAATTGCGCGAGCATCTTTTAGCATAGACTCGCGCTCTGCACGAGCCTCCTGAAGAAGCTTTTTGTTATCTGCCTGAAGGTTTTCCATTTCCTTCTTTGCGTTTTCTGCAGATTCTAAAGCATTTTTTATACCCTCTTCCCGGCTATTCAAGGAATTAAGTACTGGTTTCCAGGCAAATTTACGCAACAAGAACAGGAGTGTTAAGAACACTAATGCCTGCCAGAAAAACAACCCGTATGAGAAATCGTTAATTAACTTTTCCATGTTTTATTATAATCCTTTTAATTTTAAATTAAAAAACAGTTCCCGCAACCAACCGTTACGGGAGGCTGTTTTTATAATGTTTGTTATGCAGCAAATAAAGCAGCAAAAGCAACACCTTCAAGTAGTGCAGCGATGATAATCATCGCAGTCTGGATTTTACCAGTAGCTTCAGGCTGACGCGCGATAGCTTCCATAGCAGAACCACCAATCTTACCAAGACCAATACCTGCACCGATAACAATTAAACCAGCACCTACCATGCTCAAATCTAAACTTTCCATATTGAGTTATTTAAAATTAAAATTGTTTAATGTTTAATTTACACGATTGGGATCTCATCATCAACCCCTTCATGATGGTCGTGCTCTTCTACCGCACTACCTATATAAAGAGCGCTCAACAAGGTAAATATATACGCTTGAAGAAATGCTACTAGTAATTCTATAACTGAAATAAATAATGTAAAACCAAAAAATGCAGGTCCTGCAACCCAGGTTTTAAAGATAAATATCAACCCAAGCAAACTCATAATTACAACGTGACCAGCTGTGATGTTAGCATACAGTCGTATCATCAAAGAAAATGGCTTAATAAAAAGACCAAGAACCTCTATAGGCATCAGGATTATTTTCATAGGAATAGGCACTCCCGGCATCCAGAAGACGTGTTTCCAGTAATCTTTATTACCACTAAACTGAACGATAAAAAAGGTGATCAATGCAAGACAAAGTGTAACTGAAATACTATTAGTCACATTTACACCCAAAGGAGTCAACCCTAAAAGGTTAATAATGAAAATAAAGAAAAATACCGTAAGCAGGAAGCCCATATATTTTCTATACTTCTTCTCACCTATATTAGGAATCGCGATATCGTCACGCACATATATTACAAGTGGCTCTAAAGCTCTGTTTAACCCTGTTGGGATTTTCTTCTTAGTATATGAAGTTGCCAGACCTTTGAAAAGGAAAAACATAAAAATAGCAGTGATGAAGATCATCACAACATTTTTTGTAAGCGAAAAATCAAGAGGCCGCGCATTTGTAGGATGACCTTCCTCATCATGAGTAATAGTCCCGGCAGCATCTGTCTTATAGATTTTATTGTGCTCTATTTTGTAATAGTTTCCATCTACCTCAGCCACTTCTTCCCCATGATGAAATTTTGATGATGAGAAAACGTGCATCCCATTATCAAAAAGAATTACAGGAAGAGGAAAGCTCATATGCTCGCCTGTCTCAGAATCTGACCAAAAGGTAAAATCATAAGAATCCAGCAAGTGATGGTCTATGTATTTTTTAATTTCCTCTTTAGTGTCAATAGGATCCCCTTTCTTGAACCCTTCTTTTTCCTCGTGGTGTTCCTGTGCTTGTACAGAAAATGAGAGCGTAAACAATACGCTTAAAACTAAAAACTTAGCAATTTTTGATGCCTGCATTCGGTATAAAATTTCGGTCTCTAAATTTCGGTGCAAATGTAAGCATTTAATTAAATTGACAAACCCTTACACGCACAAAAATAATGGGCTGCAAAACTAAAACAATTTATTGGTTTTCAGATGGTTTTGTATTCTTTAAAATTTTAGCCACTATATATAACTCGATTGTAAGGCAGGTTATATAGGGAATGAAGAAATCTAAAAACACACTTTTATCAACAGAAAACCCCTTTATTTTGGTCAAAATCAGAAAAAGAACAAGTTTTAAACCACTCCCAACAAGAAATATATATCCCAACTGATCTGCTAGCTTTTTGCTTAGAAAAATAATAGTTAGCGTAAACATAAATGTAAACCCAAAATTAAATTTGTATGAAAACAGGATCTCAGGGGGTACGGGAGAATCAAAGAAGTTTGTTAGTAGTCCTGCGTGAGTTATAAATGACAGGCAAAGTAATGCGCCAAAAACCACTAAAAAGAGGCTTAACATTTTATTCATCTAATCTAGTTTTCTAATTGAATTTCTTAAGCTGTTTGAGTACCAGATATAAGGAAGCGGCCACACCAAAAAGAACAAATCCTAATGTGAACCAGTTTTTACCTTCAGGATCGCCATATTTTTCATCGAGTTTACGACCTATCCATGCGCAGACAAAAATTGTAGCTCCCATCTGAAATGCAATCCCGGTAAAAACAGCCCAATTCTTAAGCGGACTTTTCGGTTTCTTTTCTTCCATTTTTATCTAATGCCTTTACAGCTCCCTGCATAACACAAGATGCGTTAAACCTCGCACCCGGTTCTACTGCAAGCTTGCCTGTCGTTACTTCGCCCTCAAGATGCGCAGAACTTTTAAGAGAAAGCAAGTTACTTACTTTTAAAATACCATCAACAGTTCCCTCTATATCTGCATCATTACAGGTTAATGTTCCCTTTATCTTTCCGGCAGCGCCTAAAACCACCTTGCCAGAAGCGTTGATCTCACCTTCTATAATACCATCAATTCTAAAACCACCTTCAGATGTGATGTTGCCTACAATTTTTGTTCCCTGGCTTATTCGGTTTTGCTTGTTGTTAGGATCTGTTTCAAGATTTCGGTCTCGTTTCATAACTGGCTGTTAATTAGAATCTCGGGTTAAGTATGCATCCAGATTCTTGTGTATTTGTATAATTCTATAGTTTTCTGAACTTATTGTTTCTGCATTAAAATTCCATTTCAAATCCTTGGCAGATTTTAAGCGCTCTGCAAAAGATAAAGCCGCTCCTTGTGAATTGAAACCATGCACAACCAGCAGTTTGCGTTCTGGATCATAAACATCTACAGAAGCCGTGTAATCCCTGTAGGAATTCACTTCTAAAAAGGTTTTGATCTTTTCATCAGCACTGGCGATCTCTTCACTTTCTGTTAACGGAAAGGTATAAATCAATTTCCATTTAACCACATTGATTTCATCTCTAAAGTCGCTACTTTGTATTTGCGGGATAACAGTTTCTAGCATATTAAGAGCTTTTTTACCTTCTTCTGCGTTGGGGTAAGTAAGAGCAACATAATTAAGCGCCTTTTCAAAAGACTCAAATCCTTCATACCTTCCTATAGCGGTTGCTTTCAAAAGCTCAAATTTTGGCACAAATTCATCTCCGGCAAAACGATCTACATAAACACCTGCCTGCTGTATTACCGTGTCATACTTTTGCTGCTCAAAAAGCTTATACAGGTTATTATATAAAGTTTCCGGACTCTCCTCATCCCGACTTAAAACAGTGTCAGGATTATTAATTATCGCCGCATACCTGCTGTCGGCATAATTGGTTAAAGTATTGTCTTTAAACTTAGCAGAATTAGCTGTGTCACCATTCTCTTTGTATAGCTGATATAAATAGTAATTAGCAGGAAGCACCAGCCTGTCTTCTGGTTCGTTTTTCAGCAAGGTCTCTAATCTAGCTATTGCAAGGTCATTCTCTCTAAATTTCTCTTTGTAAATTAAACCCAGCTGGTAATAAGCATAATTACGATCTCTGGTAATGCTGTCAATCACAGCAGTATCTGTAGGTATGGTTTCTATGTATTTATCAAGATTATAAGTGGTCGCCTCTTCTGCCACCGCTGTTGTATCTGTTACTCCTGCTGTATTTCTTTCAAGGGCTGCCCTATTGCTTGAGATTCTCCAGTTATCTGCAAGTTCTCTGTTGCCCCATCTTGCATCAAAACGCAATTTACCCTGAGCCACTACAGTAGGATTGTAAAAGTAGAATTTAGACCCTTGTTGTGGGTCTGTTGTTGTTGCCACGAAAAACTCATTATTTCTAATCGCTCCAGATGCGACGGCAATAGAATCTTCTTTTCGTTTCTCTATTAATTTGTTGATATAATCCTGAAAATAAGTGCGTCTTTCATCATCTGTCATCGCTACAAGCGAAAGCAAACTGTCGTTTTGTGAAGCTGTCCTTTCATATAGAATAACTTCATTTAAGTTCTCTCTCTTTTTTGAGATACGCCTGTGTTCTCTGCTGCGATCATTTAGGTAAGTGAGCGTACTATCGTAATAAGCCCCCGCCAATTGATAAGATGCTTTGTTAAAGTTAAAATCGCCCAGACTAAGATAATTTTTAGACGTTAAATATTCATCCTGAGTAGCTGTGCGCAAAGAGCGGTTGTAATATGCTATGGCAGAATCTCCCTCTCCTATATTTCTATAATATTCAGCTAATTGATTGTATATGCGGTCAAGATAAGGCCTGTTCTCTCTATTGGCTTCCAGGTCTTTTAGCATTTCTAAAAAAAGAGTTTGGTCTTGATTCTCGTAGTCAAAATTTTTCGCTTTAGCTATATACGCATTAATCATATAGCGACGTGGTGACTTTCTGTTAAGAGCAATGACCTCATCGTAGGCTAGATTTGCACTATCTTTTTTCTCAAGAGCATCAAATAATTGGCCTTTTAGGTATAAAAATCGGCCTTTTTCTTCTCTTTTTCGGGTGAAATTTGCCGCTTCTGAGATTCTAATTACAGCGCTGTCAAGCTTTTTGCGATTAATGTAGGCCTGCGCAAGCATTGCAGAAGCATCTGCATAATCCTGCTTGTCAAGTTCTTCCTCTTCAAGTAGCTCTTTGAGGTTTTCTATAGCAACAACATCATTATCAAGTCTTATGTTGGTTTTAGCTTTCCAAACTTTCGCCTGAGCGATATTGTTGCTTGCGGGATAATAGGCAAGGATGTAATTAAATGCCTCTAAGGCGCGCACAAATCGCTGGTCAAAATAACGGGCTTTACCTAAAAGCATAAAAGCCTCATCCATTTGCGGGTTGTGCTCTTTGCCATTAATTTCCATACTGTGTTTTTGTATGGCTTTGATCGCCTTTTCTTCGGCCCTTTCAAAATTTGGATCTTTAGAAGCTCCCGGGAGCGTAATTTCTTCAAAAGATTCCATACGTTCTACGGGAAGAATTTCCCAAAAGTTATCGTCGTATGAATTTATTAAAGCATCGTGGCCTTCTTCAAAAGCGACCTCGCCGTTGTACAGCGTGTTATATTCTGCAGTAACAGCGTGGAAATTTCGGTTTATGAATGTATTGTTCTTACGGGAACATGCCGTAATTAAAATGAACAATGCCAGTACCGGAAGTAGCTTTTTTATATGTGTTTGCAAACCTTTATGATTATTACCTAACAACTAAAAAGTGTCTGTTTTAGTATGAAAACGGGTAAAAATACATTACTTTTTAAGAATGCTTATCATTTGGTTTTCAAAATCTCCCGATAGCGATTGTTTAAATTACTTCCTGTTCTCTGCTAAAATACTGCTCAAGTTCACTCAAGGTAGCTTCTGAAGTCATAATGTCTTTTACCTTTTTACCTTTTTCAAGAACTACAATACGTTTACAAACCTCTGTCACATGTTGTAGGTCATGACTTGAAACCAGAACCGTCACATCAGAATCTGCTGCGAGTTTTTTAATAATCCCTTTTAGGCGTATTTGCGTTGTGGGATCAAGATTTGCAAATGGCTCATCTAGCACAATAACTTCTGGATTGCCTATTAAAGTAGCTACGATACCTACTTTTTTCTGATTTCCCTTAGAGAGATCCCGCAAATACTTTTTCTTGTTTAGAATTTCGTCATTAAAAAAGTCGGTAAAACCGGCTAATAATCCGTCTACATCGGCCTTATTTTGACCACGAAGTTCACCTATAAAATAGAAATACTCTTCTGGAGTGAGATAGCCTATTAAAAATGTTTCATCAATAAATGAAGCCGTATGGGTTTTCCACGCTTCACTTTCATTTACTTTAACTCCGCCATTCTCAATATATCCTGTCGTAGGCTGAATTAGATCAAGCAAACAGCTAAAAAGAGTCGTTTTTCCTGCGCCGTTATTTCCCACCAGACCAAAAGCCTGGCCTTTAGGAATATCAAGCTCTTCAATATCTAAAACGGTTACACCACTATATTTTTTTGACAACCCGTGAACTGTGATCATAATTCTAATTATTTTGTTTGTATGCAGATAGTGTTTTATACTTCTCTGCTTTATAAATAGATTCTATTTTTCTAAATACCATATTTCTAAAAGCAAAACCTACAACCCCCGCAATCGCCACAAGAGCAAAACCTGCTATAGGTCCTAAGGTATAATGCCCAAGCGCATAAAGAAGTAGCGGCAGCAATAATTTAGGTACGCTAATTAGCATTGTCTTTAAATTAAATGCCTGCGAGTTGCCAAAAGCTTTTTTAGCGCTTGTAAGATCTATGGGAGTTTTTATGTAAGCACCGCCCAGAAGTACAAGATGAGAATTTACACCAATATTGTAAATCGCACCCACTAAAATGGCAGCGTAAGCTTCCCAGCCAAAATACAGATAGAAAGATGCAAGAATGGTAGATATTACCGTCGCAATAACCACAAGCCACCATTTTGAGGTAAGATATTCTTTATACCGAATATTCTGGCTCATCATTAATGGGTAATAAGAACTGTCCCAACTGGGCACAAATTGACCAAAAGTGAATAAAAATCCGCCGGAGACAAAAATTCCTCCAAATATGCGCATCACGGGGTTATTATAGCTTTCTATGCCTCCGGAGAAAAATAATAAGCCATAGAATAAGAACAAGAAACTTATTAAAACCGTTGTGCGAGATCTTTTGTTTCGCTTGATAAGCTTAATATCGTTTTTTAGAAATGTTGAGATCTTTCCAAATCTGTCAAGCCAGTCTAAATTCTCTGTACTCGCGGTAGTTTGTTTAGCAGAAAGACCTGCGTCGAGATATAATATGTGGTAAAAATAATTGTATGCAATCTTAATTATAACTAAAAGTACCACAAGCGGAACAACACACATCCAGGCAATATCATAAAGCGCCTGAAAGAACGGTAAAGTATAAGTAGTAATATCAAAATACTCGTAGTACTGTGCAAGCCCCAGCAAAATTGCTATGCCTGCAAATGCTACAATATAGACAGTCCTGTCATTGAGAAAGATATTGATGAAATTATTAATATAGATCAAAAACATGATCCCCAGATGCCAGGTTATTACTCCGCTAATGCTATAACTCTCTTTGAGTAAAACTATTGAAAACGGGATGAAGAAAAATGCATGAACAATATTAAAATAAGAGATAGCTGTTTTCCCAAAAGCATAGTTAACGATCTTACCTTTCTTAAAAGGAAGTAACAAAAGTGGCTTAATGTTTATAACAGGCATCTTCTGAAAGAAGTAGCGTATCACAATATCTGCAACCAGATAATAGATCAGGTATTTGTTTACTGTAACCAGAGGGTCAAAGCCGTGGTCTTCAAGACCAAAATAAAGCATAATCCCCGCGCCAGTAAATAAGGCTATAAAGTAAAGCGCCCCCAGAACCATGAAAATTTTTAAGACCAGATTTGTCTTAAAAGAAGCAGATCTAAAAAAGCTTTTCCATTCGAGGTTAATAAAATGTTTAAACATAGTTATGGGTTAAAGATTTTTTTGATATTCGCTACTTAATATGAGTATGAAAAATATAAAAATGTTACGTTAAAAGCTGTGATGCTTTGTATTTTTGCAAAAATTTTTCTTTAAATGAGCGATTTCCATTCTCTTACAATACAAAATATAACGCGCGAGACCCCTAGCGCAGTGAGTATTACATTTGGCGTGCCTTCTGATTTAAAAGCTGAGTATAAATTTATCGCTGGGCAATATCTTACTTTAAAAACTACCATAGATGGTAAAGAAGTGCGCAGAGCATATTCTCTTTGTTCTTCGCCGGGCAGCGAAATTTTAAAAGTTGCCGTAAAAGAAGTGAGTGGTGGTACATTTTCAGTTTTAGCAAATAATAAACTGGCTGTGGGTGCTTCTTTAGAGGTGCATCCTCCCGAAGGAAAATTCATTCTTGAGCCTAATGCTGAAAATCAAAATGATTATGCAGCTTTTGTTGCGGGTAGCGGTATAACTCCTGTTTTATCTATAATTAAAACCGTTCTTGAGGAAGAGCCTAAAAGCAGGTTTTTATTAGTTTATGGCAATAAATCTATTGAGGAAACCATTTTTCATACAGAGTTGTTAAAACTTCAATTACAGTACGCTGACCGCCTTTTTATTGAGTTTGTTTACAGTCGCACTCAGGAAGAAAATAGCCATTTTGGAAGAATTGCGCGCTCAACCGTAAATTATGTGGTTAAGAATAAATTTAAGGAGCACGATTTTGATCGCTATTTTCTGTGTGGTCCAGAAGCTATGATCACCGAGGTTAAAGAAGTTCTTACTGAGAACGGAGTAGCAGAAGACAAAATACTGTTTGAACTTTTCTCTTCAAAAGATGAGGGTGTCGTTCAGGTATCTGGTGATGGAAATACTAAAATTAAAATAATTGTAGACGACGAAGAATTTGATTTTGACATGCCTCAATCTCAGGTAATTCTTGATGCAGCTTTAGATCGCGATATTGATGCGCCGCATTCTTGCCAGGGCGGTATTTGCAGCAGTTGTATTGCCAGAATAAAAGAAGGCACCGCCGTTATGCGTAAAAATCAAATATTGACAGATAGCGAAGTAGCAGAAGGTCTTGTCTTAACTTGCCAGGCTCAACCCACGAGCCCTACCATTGTGGTAGATTATGATGAGGTTTAGAATTTAACCTTTTCACCGTTAGGAAAAAAGGATAGGTTTTAATATGATTAGTTGGTAAACCGTTTAATTATTGCGGCTACCGGCTCAATTTTATACGTGTGCTCAATAGATGGGCCTGCAACCCAAACGGTCTTGTAGGTCGCTTCTTTAGCCGCTTTAGTAACCATATTTGTTCCTTTTAAAAAGCGCAACATTTTCACGTATTTCTTCAACCATCTGTTGCGGTTTAGGAGTCGCTCTATCCAGGTTTGTTTTGTTCCTATTTCCTGAACGTACGGTGTATTTATAACGCTACAAGGTGTCCCTGAAATTTTTTCGGTCATGACAATGTCGTTTTGACCATAGTTCACACAAGCCTGTTTATACTCCTGTGAAACACCAGCTTCTTCTGAAGCAATAAACGGGCTTCCTATACTTACCCCCACAGCGCCATACGCGAGCATTTTATCTAGTTCTTCTTTGCTGCCTACTCCACCTGCAGATATAACCGGGATATTGCAATTAGTTGTAAGTAAGGCGATCAACTCCTGAGGATCTATATCACCTCTGTGACCGCCCGCGATATTATTAACAGCTACCAGCGCATCACAACCCAAGGCTTCTACCTTTTGCGCGTGCTCCAGATTTACAACATCACAAAATACTTTTATGCCCTTTTCATGAGCTTTTTCTATTACTGTTTTAGGATTGCCCAGAGATGTTATAATAAAATCTACACCCAACTCACAGCATGCCTCTAATTGTGCAGGAAACTTTAAGTTAGATTTATTTACAATTAGATTTATACCAAAAGCACCATTACTGGTTTTTGCCGTTTTTAGTTCTTTTATTGCGTTTTTTAGTTCGTCAAGGGTTCTGTAATTAAGTGCAGGAATACATGCGGCTATTCCTTCTTTCATAGCGGCTTTTACCATTGCCACGTTAGAAACGAGAAACATGGGAGCAATAATAATAGGATATTTTATTCCTAATATTTCAGTTAAATTGACCGATTTTGACATGTTTTAGGCAAGTATTTCATTAATTCTTTTAATTACTCGCTGTGGCGAAATAGTACGCATGACCTCTTCATAGCCCTCTGGCACTTTGTTGCCATAAACTGAAGTAGGAATAAGCGGAAATTGAACACGATCTGAGAGCAATTGATTTTCATCGGGTTGCATAAATGGTTTAAAACCTAACGCGGGATGCGTAACTCCCCATAAAGTAACCACAGGAATGCCATACATAGCAGCAAGATGACCATTACCGCTATCCATAGAAAGCATCAAATCAAGATTTGAAATTACACTTAGTTCATCTTCAAAACTGCATTGACCGGCTAGATTAACTACTCTGCGATACTTTGAAGCTAAATTATTAAGAACCTCAACCTCTTTCTTCCCGCCCCCAAAAAGGATGACCTTAAGTTTTTCGTTAGCAGATAAATCTTTTACAACCTCTTCCATAAGGTCAAGAGGGTACATCTTACCTTCATGGGCTGCAAAAGGCGCTATACCAATCCACTTTTTAGGCTCCGGGCCTAGTTTTTGCCTAATTTGGGCAGGTATTTGCTGTTTAGATAATACATGCGTGGGAAATAAATTAAAGTCATAACCTAAACGAGAAAATACATCAGCGTACCGCTCATGTGTGCTTTTTAGCTGTGGTAGTTTTTCCAGCTGTTCACTTGTTAGAGCTTTCTTTTCTTGTCGCCCTTTATCTATACGCACGATTTTTCTTCCTGCAACACTGGCTAATAAATCTATAACCTGAGATCGTATGACATTATGTAAATCTGCTATAGCACTATATTTATAAGCGTCGATCTCCCGGTATAATTCAAATAACCCAAAAAGACCTTTGTGCTTATCTTTTACCTTTGCAGCGTGAAAGTTTATATTAGAAATATTGCTGAAAAAAGGTGCATATCTGCCATTAGAAAGAATCGTTACCTCCAGAGAAGGATATTTCTCTCTTAAAGCGATCAAAACCGGGACGGTCATCGCCACATCTCCTAAGGCAGAAAGGCGTATTACAACTATTGATTCACTATGTCTGCTATTTCTGCCCACGCAGAACCGGGTTTAGCTCATCATCATTGTACATTTTCATCTGCTTATAGACTTTCATGTATTTCTTTCCGTTTTTGATATCTGTGATCAACGTGTCTATCGCTGTAGAAAGATCTAGTCGCTGCTCAAGCAGAATATCTAATTTTCGCTGACAAGCTTCTCTGTGAGCTGCAGATGCATCTTCTCTTTCAGCCTCCTCTCGCATGTGAAATATCTTTAATGCAAGAATAGACAAACGATCTATTGCCCAGGCAGGACTTTCTGTATTAATCGTAGCCTCATCTTTAGGCTCTACATCATTATATTGCTCAAGAAAGTAGCTGTCTATATATTCTACCATGTCTGTACGCTCTTGATTAGATGCATCAATTTGTCTTTTCAGCTTTAAAGCTTCAACAGGGTCAATTGCAGGGTCACGAATGATATCTTCATAATGCCACTGTACAGTATCTATCCAGCACTTTTTATACAGGAGATGCTCAAAAAAATCTATTTCTGAATCATATTTATTACTAAATTCCTGATCTACATCATTTTCTAAATGATAATGTTCTATAACTTCCTGAAATATTCTGTTAGCCGTATGAGAAATCATGGTACTTTATTTAAAGTCTTCTAAAATAATAATTGAGGGCAAAGGTATCACATTTTGTAATAGTGCGTTAACACTCACTTAAGCCAAAGGTTAGTCTAAGTGAACAAAATTAAAAAGGGAGGTAAAGCTAAAGTCATTAATAATATCATTTCTTTAAACCAAAAACCCTCGCTTTTCTCGATATATCGTGCGGTAATTATAGCCATGGGTCCCAGAAAAAAATAAACCTCACTGCCATCATGAATAGGTGCAAAAACCACTGCAATTAGCAAAGTCACAACACTGCTGGCGATAATTAATATATACGACGATTTATGCTTTTGAGAAGTTGATGAAATTAAAGCTATGTACTTAATTAAACACCAGATATAGAATGTCGCAACAATTGACAAAGGTACAAGTAATCGTGGCTTGCTGTAAGCTGTAAAATCTAGTGTGGGTTTATCAAAGTATGCTTTCGCGAAATAAACTACTCCACCATTATAAATCGCATACGTACAACAAAAAAGCATGACAATTAAGATGGAAAGAAGCGGAATGAGCCAATTTTTATACGTAGTTGTACCATGAAAAAGAATCCCCACATACAGAACGAACAGAAACAGAATACTCCAGAAATAAAAAATTGAAGCAATAGCAATCCAGAATGCGGCATCAAAAATTTTCTTTTTCACCTCGATTTGTGAGCGCAGGCTAATGATGCGCCTTAGTGCGAGCATGAGAAATAAACCAGACACAATTACAGAATAATGATCAAAACTTGCTGGAAATGAGAATGTAAAACACACAAAAATAAAAAGGATGTATGTGTTTTGTTTAGTGAGTGTATTCCGTTTTACAACAAAATTTATTACGCCGATGGTGAAAAGATATATAAGCAGCAGACTTACCTGAGCGAGCACTTTATAGCCAGACATATTTAAACCTACATGCTCTAAATTTATCCAAAGAAAAAAAGATACTGCCAGAAATACGACAGCTATAAAATTAATAGGTTTTGAAGTGCCAAAAAAGCTTGTTAGCATGAAGGTTTTTTCTATTTTTGCATTGCTTTAGCATAAAAATATGCGCTGCAACAACCAATTGTAAAAGTACACGATTATGAGTTTTAAAGCTGTTTATGAAGTTATAGAAGATTTTTTTGTGAATGTAGCCTTTGCTCCTCTTGACGCTTTGCGTGCTTTAGAGCTAAAAAGCTGGTGGGCTGCAAATGGCATCAACATCATTTTTATTCTAATAGGTTGTGCGGCTTTCATTTACTGGATGAATGAACTTAAAAAGTATGATGAGAAAGACGAGCGCGTCTAGAATCATCTTTTTTATAAGTCAAAACCTATATCTTTTCTAAAGTTCATTTTATCAAAATGGACTTTTTCTATATTCTTATAAGACAGTTTCAACGCCTCTTTAAAGTCTTCATGTAAAGATGTTATAGCCATTACTCTTCCGCCCGAAGTAAGAATTCTATTTTCTTCCAGAGTGGTTCCTGCATGAAATACAAGTGAGTCTTCTATATTTTCTGCTCCTGTTAACTCAATGCCTTTTTCATAAGCCTCAGGATAACCACCTGAAACCAACATCACAGTAGCTGCAGAACGAGGATCAAGCTCAAGTTTAACTTCGTTGAGTTTCTTCTCTCCTACTTTAGTGAATACTTCTACCAGATCATTTTTAATTCGAGGTAAAACTACTTCTGTTTCAGGATCGCCCATACGCACATTATATTCTATAACATATGGATCGTCTCCCACTTTTATGAGGCCAATAAAAACAAAGCCTTTGTAATCGATCTCTTCCGTTTTTAGGCCGTTTATGGTAGGTTTTACGATTCTTTCTTCGATTTTTTCCATCAATGCGTCATCTGCAAAAGGAACCGGAGAAATCGCTCCCATACCGCCCGTATTCAAACCTGCGTCTCCTTCACCTATACGCTTATAATCTTTCGCCGTAGGCAAAGTGATATAATTCTCACCATCTGTAAGTACAAAAACGCTAAGCTCAATACCGTCTAAAAATTCTTCTATTACCACTGTTTCACTAGCGGCACCAAATTTTTTATTGGTAAGCATATCTTCAAGCTCAGCTTTTGCCGCATCAAGATCATTTAAGATCACAACTCCTTTTCCCGCAGCCAGACCATCTGCTTTAAGTACATACGGCGGTTTAAGGGTTTCTAAAAATTGCTTTCCGGCCTCAAGGCTTACACTTTTAAAACTTTCATATGCCGCTGTGGGAATATTGTAAAGTGCCATAAACTCTTTTGCACGCTCCTTGCTGCCTTCAAGTAAAGCACCACGCTTAGATGGGCCAATGACATTCACTTCTTTTAACGCTGCATCATGCAGAAAAAAATCATAGATCCCGTTTACTAATGGGTCTTCAGGGCCCACAATAACCATTTCTATATTTTCTTCTAGTACAAGAGCCTTTATAGCATCAAAATCTGTTACAGCGACATTCTTGTTAATTGCGATTTGTGCCGTGCCCGCATTACCAGGTGCTACAAAGAGTTTATCACAATGTGAGCTCTGCGCAATTTTATAGGCAAAAGTATGTTCACGACCACCAGATCCCAATACAAGAATATTCATTTTAAATGTGTTTAATTGAATGCCAAAAATAAATGTTTGTAAATTGACCTACTAATTTTTACTCCTTGAATTTATTTGATCTCTCACTGCGATTATCGGGTTTTAATATTGAAGCTGCGCGAAAAAAAATAGAGCAGATACAGGCTGTTTCTGACTCAAAATATCGGGCATATTTGCATGAAAATCGGGCAGAAATAGTAAAATATCACCTCAATAATACGCGGTTTTACAAAAAACTGGCTGCAGGAAATAGTGAGTGGGAGAATTTACCTGTTCTAACCAAAGCTAATCTGCAGCAGCCCTTAAGTGAAAGACTTTCTAAAGATTTCACTTCTAAAAATGTTTATGTAGGCAAAACATCTGGCTCCGCCGGTCATCCTTTTGTATTTGCTAAAGACAAATGGAGTCATGCCCTGTCGTGGGCTTCCTTTTATTCTGCTTACGCGAAAGCTGAGATTGATTTATCTCATGATTATCAAGCCAGATTTTACGGTCTTGCAACTGGCGGAAATAGCAGATATAAAGAACGATTTAAAGACTTAATAAGCGGGCGGTACAGACTGCCGATTTTTGACCTCAGCGAGGCGAAAATGACTGCTTTTTTAGCGATTTTTAAGAAGAAGAAGAAGTTCACTTACATTTATGGGTACACAAGTAGTATTGTTTTGTTTGCGAAGTTTCTGGCTCAAAAAAACATCGTTCTAAAAGAAATCTGTCCCTCTTTAAAACTTTGCATTGTTACCAGCGAAATGTTATTTAACGAAGACAGAATAATCGTTGAAAAGCAGTTGGGTGTTCCGCTGCGTAATGAATATGGCGCTTCAGAAACCGGACTCATCGCTTTTGAAAATAATGATGGTAAATTACAAATTGACAGCAAGCTGTTATATGTTGAAATTTTAGATGATAACGATAAAATCGTGCCCGCAGAAACCGAAGGTCGTGTTGTGATCACTTCTCTTTACAACAAAGCACATCCTATTATACGTTATGATATAGGCGATTTAGGAATACTTTCTCAGGAAAGTTCTGCTAAAAAAATGATTCTTAAAAAGCTCACAGGGCGAAAAAGTGATTTCGCAGTTTTACCAAGTGGAAAAGTGGTTCCCGGACTTGCATTTTATTATGTGACTAAGAAAATTATCGACAATGACTCTTCTGTGAAAGAATTTGTAATCACGCAAACCCACACGAATGCATTCTTAATTAAGTATGTAAGTAATTTTGAAATGGATCAAAATTTGGTCAAAAAATTAAAGAAAGAACTGGCAGCATATTTAGAACCCAATCTTGACGTGCTCTTAATTAGGAAAGATGTTATCGCTCGTTCTAAAAGCGGAAAACTAAAACAGTTTACTTCGCACGTAAATACTTGATCTGTTTATTTTTTACTGTATTTTGTTCCCATAAAAACTGAGCCAAAAGAATGGTGCTTTTTAGAAAGGAGAAGTTTAAAACTTCATTATAGACCTTAAAATTATATTTAAGCATTTTCCATTTATTGGCAGAAATAGACGATTTTCTCACCCTGTAGGTCGCTAAACTTTGTGACATGCCATAAGCGTAACCTGCTTTTTGAATAAGCTTCAACCACATACCCCAATCCTGACGTACTCGCAAATCTGAGAAATATTCTTTCCCTAAAACTGAAGCATTATAAATTGCGGTATGATTACCAATGTAGTTTGCCTTTAAGAGTTTAGTAAAATCAATTTTGGGCAGAGCTTCTATTTTCCTGTGTAAAGATGTACCATCTTCAGCAATGAAGTCATAATCACTATAGCAAATGAGTGCATCATGCTCTTTCATGAATTTAATTTGCTTCTCTAACTTTGAGAATTTCCAAATATCATCTGCATCTAAAAAAGCAATATAGTCTCCTTTGGCTACAGCCAAACCTTGATTTCTTGCGTTTCCTGCGCCTAAGTTCTTGCTCAGCTTTTTAACTGTTATTCTATTATCAGATTCTGCAAGAGCCTGAGCTACCAGATAACTTTCATCGGTTGAGGCGTCGTCTATTATAATAAGCTGCCAGTTTTCATAAGATTGCGCCAGCACAGATTGAACTGCGTCCTTTAAGAATGTAGACCCATTGTATAACGGTGTAATCACAGAAACCAATGGTTTAGACATTTTAGTAAGCGTTTTTATCTCCCTGAACTGTGTTAAGTACAGTCTTTACGATAATACGCAAATCCATTAGGATTGACCAGTTTTCAAGATAAAAAATATCAAAACGCACCCTATTCTTAATGTCATCATCTGTTCTTATCTCTCCTCTGTAACCACTTACCTGGGCTAAACCTGTAATTCCTGGTTTTACAAAATGTCTAACCATAAATTTATCAATGCTTGCCGCATATCTGTGGGTGTGGCTTAACATATGAGGTCGTGGTCCTACAACAGACATATCTCCTAAAAAAACATTGAAAAACTGTGGCAATTCATCTAAACTGGTTTTGCGTAGAAAGTTACCCAGTTTTGTTATGCGACCGTCGCCTACCTTCACCTGCTCAGAATGGGCTTTCTCATTGCTGTGCATCGACCTGAATTTATAGCAATGAAAAACGTTACTTCCTAACCCATTTCGCTTCTGCTTAAAAAATACCGGCCCGCGTGATTCAATTTGGATAATTAAGGCCACAAGAGGAGTTAACCAAGACAAAATGAGAACTATAACGATTGAGGAAACTGCCAAATCAAGAGATCTCTTTAAAAATTGATTTAAAGGTGTTTCTATAGGCATCGTTCTTAAGGAAAGTATAGGTGTAATACCATAATACTGATACTCCAGTTTTTTGGTAAAAATCTCTCTATTATCAGGTAAAAACTTGACTATTTTTAAATTGTTATCTGCAAAATCTACAATCTTAGCGATCTGCTTATTCTTTACTTCTGAGATTGAACAATAGAGTTCGTCTACATTATTTTCTACAACAAAATCTATAACCTCCTTTACGCCAATTTCCTTATTCTTAAAATCAAATACTTTAACTAACTCATAACCGTAAGCTGGGTTTTTAGTAAAAAATTCTGCTAACCTCAATGTTTTAGAGTTTTCGCCAAGCACAACAACCCGCTTTAGGTTTCCGCCTAGTGTGGTTCTATACTTTTTTAAGAGATTGAACATTCCCACTTTAAGAATTGATATCGCAAGAAAACCTAAAAGTATATACTCAACTACACTTGATAGATCACGCTCTTGATTTGCTAAACCAAAAAAGGCAAAAATCATTAACGCAAACACAACAAATTGCTTGAACAGCAGGTTAAGAATATTAAGGAGAGAAGTGAATCTGTAAACCTCGTAAAACTCAGTTAATAAGGTTGTGATGAGCCATCCTGAGATTATATAGATAGAAAAAGGCAGAAGCAGCGATGGTTTTAGAAAAAAGTATTCTGCTAATAAAATAATAAGTGCCAGGTCAAGCACATACAATGCGGGTCTTATATAAACCGATGCCCTCTTTGTTCTAACTCCCATCTAATTTCTAATATGTTTACTAAAATCTTTATGCTCCCTTTTAAAAAGCTGCTCCTGACTCAAACTTTTGAAATAATCAAATGTTCTTTTCATACCTGTTGTGCGATCTGTTTTAGGTTCCCAGCCCAGTTCTTTTCTCGCAACAGTAATGTCTGGTCTTCTCTTTTTAGGGTCATCAACAGGTAATTCTTTATGAATGATCTTTTGATCTGTACCTGTTAAATCAACAATTTCTTTAGCAAAATCAAGAATGGTTATTTCTTCAGGATTACCAATGTTTACGGGATCTGTATAATTACTAAAAAGCAGCTTATATATTCCCTCAATCTGATCATCTACATAACAAAAAGAACGAGTTTGCAACCCGTCGCCAAAAACTGTAAGATCTTCTCCCCTTAGTGCCTGCCCCATAAAAGCCGGAATTACTCGCCCATCATTTAATCGCATTCTTGGGCCGTATGTGTTAAAAATACGTGCAATACGTGTTTCTAATTTGTGAAAACGGTGATAAGCCATTGTAATCGACTCCTGAAAACGCTTAGCCTCATCATAAACTCCACGCGGACCAATGCAATTTACATTACCAAAGTATTCCTCATTTTGAGGATGCTCAAGAGGATCACCATAAATTTCAGACGTTGAAGCAATTAAGATCCTGGCATTCTTATCTTTTGCGAGACCCAATAGGTTATGCGTTCCTAATGAACCCACTTTTAATGTTTGAATAGGAATTTTTAAATAATCTATAGGACTGGCAGGAGAGGCAAAATGTAAGATGTAATCTAAACGGCCGGGAACGTGAACAAAATTTGAAACATCATGGTTGTAAAAAGTAAATCGTTCTTCTTTAAAGAGATGATCTATATTTGAAATATCACCGGTTATAAGATTATCCATCGCCAGCACTTCAAAACCCTCATTTATAAATCTGTCACACAAATGTGAACCTAAAAATCCGGCTGCTCCTGTAATAAGTATTCTTTCCGTCATAAATTAAACTCACTATTTCAGAAAGGAAATATATTGATTTCCAAATCAAAAATTCTAAATTATTCTTTAAGAACCTCATTTATTCGATAATGTTCTCAAAACCTCAGATTATCTCAGGATCATTCTGTAATTGAATTTTTTTTTATGGTACTTTGTACTTCAAAAATAAAATACATGAATAAATAATTTATGTACGTATTATAACGACTAGATTTATATTTAAAAAACATTCCCTTTTAATAAAGTTTTGTATATTATTAACTCCTTTTCATCACCCTCTGCGATGTAAATTATGCTCTCAAAGCATTATTTTTTAAATGATTTATATACTAACCTATATGGGTAAAAGTGACATTTTCAGAATATGAAAGCTCTTAAGGTTGTGCACATAATTGAAGCCTTAGGTGGTGGTATTTATAGTTATTTCGTAGAACTCACACACAGTTTTGGAGATCTCGAGAATGTAGAAACGACTATTATTTTTAGCGATAAACGCAAAGAAATAGATCCTCAGCAGATCTATGTAGATTTTAATAAGAATATAAATCTTATCAAGATCCCTATGAAAAGGGAACTTTCTGCCAGTGCAGATTACAAAGCATATTTAAAAATTAAAAAGGTATTAGAAGAAATTAAACCAGATGTGATTCATCTTCATTCTTCAAAAGCGGGTGTTTTAGGTAGAGCCGCTTATTACTTTTCGGGGTCAGACGCTCAATTATATTATACTCCGCATGGTTATTCCTTTTTGCGCAAGGACATTTCGGTAATCAAAAAGTTCTTTTTCTTCTGTATAGAAAAACTCACTCAAAAATTCTTTGGCGGTAAAACTATTGCCTGCGGTGATACAGAGCTCACTTACTCTGAAAGAATAGGACCCGTTACGCTTGTGCGAAACAGTGTAAATCTTTCAAAAATAAGAACAGTTAAAACTGAAAATGAGCAAAGGCCACTTACCATTGGTATTTTAGGAAGAATTACATACGCTCGTAATCCTGAGCTTTTTAATGTGCTCGCACTGCGACATCCCGAAATAAATTTTATGTGGATAGGTGATGGCGAATTGCATGATAAACTTACAGCACCTAACATTACAATTACCGGTTGGTACACAGACCAGAAAAAAGCGCTTAGAAAATTAAATTCTATAGATATTTACCTGCAAACCTCTTCCTGGGAGGGTTTGCCCATTGCGCTTCTTGAGGCTATGGCTCTTGAGAAACCAATTCTGGCTACTAACATAATTGGCAATAAAGATATTGTGAAGCATGGTGAAACGGGTTACCTCTTTAATACCATTTATGAATTTGACAATTACCTTTTCTACTTACAAGATCAAAGAACGCGGGAGGTATTTGGTAAAAATTCTCTAGCGCGTTGTGAAGAGTTGTTTGACAGCAGAAAGAACTTTAAACAATTGATCGATCTTTATTGGGAAGAGTACATAAATAATGATGTGCAAACAAACTTATCCAAAGTGCACTAAAGGTTATCCCATCAAATCTGATTAAAAAATCATCCATCATATTTGAGGTGAAAAACAGCCAGAAAAAGAATATTATAAGCGATTCTTCCGTTTTTAGCCCTAAAAACGCGATAAATAGTATAAAAATCAGGAATACGAGCGCTCCTAAAATTCCGAATTTTAGTAAGAAATCGAGCAACTGGTTATGAACAGGGAATTCATATTTAGCCAGAAATTTTTGATTGGTCGCTGTATAATAATCATTTAATTCATGTTTGCCGTCTCCTGCTCCTGCACCCAGAGGTAAATTGTTAACAGCAACTTCACCTGCCGCTTTCCATATACTGAGGCGTGTAACTAAGCTATTAAAAATTGTAGCCTCCGGATTTTCTACCTCATCCAGCCGCCCAATTTTGTCGATATGTGCAAATGTGACCCCAGAATATTTATCAATAATATGTGGGTCAATCTTACTAAAAGCAAAAAACATCACAGCACTTAAAAATATACCTGTAAGGAGTAAAAATCCGGTTTTTCTAGGTGAAAATCGCTGTCTGCTTCGGTATAAAATAACAATTAAAAACCCGATAAATGCGTTTACGATTGCCAATCTGGTATTTATATAAAGCAGAATAAAAATAGATAGTAGAAGGATTACGAGATTAGCCACGATCCCTACAAATTTCTTTTTCGCTTCAAAGCTCTTTATAAAGAAATAAAAGTTGGTAACCGTTACAAATGCAATATGCATATTAAGTGCGGGGGCATGCATACCCATGCTGTCACCAAATTTATACCCCATTTCCCAAAGATCTTTGCCCGCCAGATATTTATAAAAGAGATCTGGATACACAAGCACAAATCGTATGAAAACCACCACCATAATGGCAGTCGTAATTATACTGTAATACCGAAGAATCTTTTTTAAATTTAATCGTATATCCTGACCAATTATGAGAATGGGGAAAAGAAGCAAAGCTGTTCTTTTTTCGGCATGTTTAATGCCTTCTGCCAGCGAATTGTTATTCCATAAAAAAAGCAGATCAAGCAGAAATGGTGAAGCTATAATTACTATGAAAATCCATTTTGTTCTATTATAATTTAAGTGTTTATAATTAGCAATATTAAACAGAACAAAAAGCCACAAACTGTAAGTAGCGGGAAGTCTAAAAATTAAAAGACAACCAATTAAAATTACAAATGCGGTATAAATACTACTGTATGCTTCTTTTGAAATGATCATAGTACAAAGCAAAGTAAATTAAAGGAAAGTAGCCCATTTTATGGCGCACGGCAGAACCAAGATCTGGTTCAAAAATGCCCTGAATTATAAAATATGCAAACACAAAATAGAACATCCATATCTCATATTTGTATTCCCTTTTTCTTGAAATACAAAGCTTAAAATAGTATAGCAAAAAGCCAAAAAGCAGCAATTGCCAGAGAATAAAAGCAATAATTTGCGGTTTAAAAATATGCCTTAATCCATTTAATGGGAAGTTCACCGTAAAGAAACCGTAAAAAATACTTACCACCTCACCGTACCAGGTTGTCGCAGGTACCGGCGATGTAATCATTGAGTTTGCATCTTCACTTTGAGACCGAAAGAGGTTAAGTTCTTCGCGCGTGCTTTCGGTTAAAAATTGGCCTTTTACCAGTCCATAAGAAAGCGACAGAAAGACGGCGACCAGCAAAGCGCCTGTTATGTTCAATGCTATTTTATTCTTGATCCTAATGTAGCTTAACAAGTGCATTGCCAGTGCAAGAATAGGTATAAAAACAAAGTAAATTCTGAACCATAACCCGAAGACAACAAATATGAAAAACGATAATAAAACTGTTTTAGGAAGGCTGAATTTTTTATTCTTAAACAGAAAGGGTATTAAGGCCAGATAACAAAATGTAATAAATTCTTTTGATGGCATCGAGATAAAGAATGCCAGCAGTAATAAGGAAATATATACGAGACTGTTTTTTAAAGTAGGTCTTGCAAAAGTATGGGGAATGCCCAATTTATAAATGATGCACAAAAGTAGAGGCAGCTGTATGAGCGCAACAATAGGAAAAGGCAATTTGCCCAGCAGGGTATACTCGTAAAAAGACATGGTAAGCGGGTAACTGCCCCACCAGCCTTTCTCGTTATAAAAATCCTGAGTAATCGTTAATGCGTCATAAAAAAACCGCTCAGGAAGGAAAAAATAAGACAAAATACCTGTGATAACGATAAGAATCGATAAAAGTAAAAAGATGAAGTATTTTGATTTGATTACCACCTTAGGTATAAGTATTAGCGAACGAACAGTTTTACACCATCTGCCTTATAAATCATAACAGCTGCTATACAATTCCAAAAAATAACAGCTGCAGAAGAAGCTATTGCCGCCCCGTTAATTCCATAAGTTGGTATTAGAAGCCAGTTCAATATTAGATTTAATAGAACTGTAAGCAAAAGGATATTCTGAAAAAGCCGCTGTTTTCCTGTCATATTTAAATACACAGCTACCGAGCCAAAAATAGTACTTGCAAAATGCCCTGCCAATAAAAAATACAACGCATCTTTTGCTGCAATATATTCTTTACCAAAAAGACCCAGCAAATATGCAGGGAAAAAGATGAGTATTAAAATAACAGGCAGAGAAAGAAAAAATATTAGCCGCGCATTTGATCGCAACAACGATTTTAGAGCTTTTTGGTCGTTTTTACTATATAATTCGGCGATTTTAGGAGCAATTGAGGCGTTTACTCCGTTAAGAATTAATGAGAGCACAAAAATGATTTTAATGGCTACCGCATAATATGCAATGTTTTGAAAATCTGAATATCTTTTAAGAAAAAGCACATCTATACTTAAAAGCAGAAAGAAACCCAACGAACTTATAGCCATGGGGTATGACTGTTTAATTATATTTTTTAAACTTAATTCTGGTAATTGCGTTTTACGCTGCTCCCTCTTTTTGGCCAGAACTATAAGCGTACTAATTATCGCAAGAGCAAAAAATCCTAATAGAAAAACATCTATTAAGTATCGGTGCATTTCGAAATAATCAAGCGCTAAAACACCCAAAGCAAAAGGTGCATATTTAATCAGACCTCTAAAGAGTTCTGATAAATATAATTTATCTAATGCTCTGTAATATTCGGTATTAAGTAATGTGAGGGCATAAAAGAAAAGAATCGCTCCTACTTTTCGCATAATGCTGAAAGAAGTATTGTCTTCAAATACATAAGAATAAAGCGATTTAGGAATTATTAAAAAAAGCAGAAAAAAGCCAATACTTATTGCCAAGAGAGCCAAAACCATCTTTCTGTATACAGGGAATAATTCATTAATTGCATTTCTGGCCTTTAAGTAACCCCCATAATATAAAATTGATTGATCTGTCCCAATGAGCACCACACTACCTAAAAACAGTAAGATAGCCCGTGTAAATTCATATTCACCTACAATTGCAACCGGGAAAAAGTTAGTCAGGTAAATTGTAGTTATAAATAACAATCCAACTCCCATAACTCTAAGTACAAGAGCCTTTATACTTCGCAGCGTATCCTTGTTTTTAAATAAGCGTTGTCTAAGGCTGTTTAACTTTGTTGACATAAAGGTTTCTGTACCCATTTAAGGTGCGGTAATATACATAAAAGCACCAAGAGCAGTATGTTTGCAGTTTAGAGTTCAATAAAAATTACTCTTTTAAAATAAATTTATCTCATGAGGATTTTGCACATAATTAACAGCCTGCAAATAGGCGGTGCCGAAAGATTGGTTGTTGATCTTCTTCCGTTTTTAAATGATCAAAATATTCCAAGTGACCTTCTTTTGCTCAATGCTGTTGAAACATCTCTTACTAAAGAATTTGCTGCGTCTTCTCATTGCCAAATATTTTCTTTAAATGCTTCAGAAATTTACAACCCTCTTCTCATATTTAAAATCAAACCCTATTTAAAAGATTATGATATTATTCATATTCACTTAATTCCATCACTGTACTGGGTTGCTCTTGCCAAATTTGTCAGCGGCTCTAAAACAAAATTGATCTATACCGAACATACTGTAATCATAAAAAAACGATCAAATTGGTTTTTCCGAATGGTCGACAGGTTTATATATAGCCAAATTGACAAAGTGATTTGTGTGTCGAAACAGGTGGAAGATTCTCTTCATAATCATTTAAAAAATGAAAGTAACAATCTTGTAACCATTACTAATGGAATAAATCTAAGCAAGTTTAGTAATGCCCTGCCTATGAATAGAAGTGAATTAGGATTGTGCGACACCGACTTTGTAATTGTTCAGGCATCAAGTTTTAGGCCGGCGAAAGATCAAAAAACAGTTATAGAGGCTGCTAAATTGCTTCCTGCGGAGTTTAAAATAGTTTTTGCGGGTGATGGTCAAAACCGAATTCCTTGCGAGAAATACGCGTTTGAAATAGGCGCTGCTAAGAATACATTTTTTCTGGGCAATCAAGAAGATATACCTGCTCTTCTCGCTATGGCAGATGTGGTCGTATTATCTTCTCACTATGAAGCTTTTCCTCTAGCGGTACTAGAAGGGATGGCTTCTCAAAAACCAGTTGTAGCTTCTAATGTCTCTGGCCTCGCTGAACTTGTAGGAAATACCGGAATCTTGTTTGAAAAGGGAAATGCGCAGGAACTTGCGGATATCATTTTAAAGTTAACGAATGAGAAAGCTTTTTATGAGAAAATGGCAACGAGATGCTATTCCAGGTCACAAGAGTATAGTTTAAAGAAAATGGCAACAGAACATATAACTCTTTATGAAGCTGTATTTAGTGCATAGAAGCGCTGCTTTCAGCAATTTTCTTCAGTTTAAAGTAGAACTTTTTAATTAGGTGCAAGAGCATAAAAAGAAAGATGAAAAGTATAGGTAACCATATCATCTCGTGATCCATCACTGTTTTATGCTCTACAATCACTGGTTTATTAATTACGTGTACCAACTTATCAAGCATTAATAATTCTTGTTCTATCTGTGAATTAGCATCAAGCAGGTTAGTTTTTGCCTGCAAAATATTACCAAGTTCTATACCCTCTCCTCCATTAATAGTTACCTGGCTAGCCTCTCCTTTGTTGCTTATTAAAGCTTTATTAGAATTAACTAGCAGACTATCTAGTTGTTTCAGTGAAAATGTATTTTCTGCTAATTGATTATTTAAGTTCTCTCGAAAAACCTCTCTCCTGCTTTGTAAATAGGAATTGTTTTCTAAAAAACTAAGAATGCTATCTATAACGTCATCTGTAGCTTCATTAGATAATTTTAATTTGATCGTGTGAAGCTCATAATCCCACAGGAAGTTTTTAGATTCAAAAAAAGATTCTTTAGATTCTACATTCTCCAGAAGCAGCACGCTTTGATTATCGCTATATGAACGATACTTCTCAAGTATATCTCTTATATTGATAATGGGGCTAATATCAATAGATTTAAGCTTATTTCTTCCCTTAATAGAAATGCCCAGATCATTGAGAAAAACGGTGTCTCTCTCTTTGATTTTAAGCTCAAGCAGATTTACAGCGTCATAGAGATAAGTTATACTTTCTACATTTGCGTGTACAATTATTTCTGCTTCTCTCTTGTTGCTGGTAACGGTTTGTAAGAGGTAACCCAGAACTAATCCTACAACTAACAGGCCAACTAAAACCAGATAATTTCTGGTAAGAAAAGCCATAGCTCTAAACAGTAGAACAGCGAGTTTTTTAAAGTAACCTCTTGTTTTTCTGTAAAGCACTCTTAGGTCAATGTCCTGGTTATCCTGGTCTGCCATTATTGAAAAATTTGTTCTAAAATCTTTTCTGTAATAAGATACGTAGGTTTAACACCTGTGGTTCCTAATCCCCCAGAAGCTAAGGTGCTTCCTGTTTCCAGCGGATTATCAGACGCATAATACGCATATCTTACTTTAACTTTATCACTTATATTTCCACGTAATTTGGCTGCAGCCTGAATGGCTTTCTGGTAGTGTGCACCCTCCATTTCAAGTCCTATAACATTCCACGTGCTTTCGTAGAAAAATCTCAAAATGTCCCTATTCTGAAGAGAGGTTCCTAATACTGTGATCATAGCACCTTCAAAAACTGAAATCCCACTGCCTTCTAGAAATTCTTTTTGTAACTCATTCTTAAAGGGATAGTTATCTGCAGTTCCCTCAAATAAATGCGCTTTTGGTATCATAATATCTCCTTTTCCGCCTTCAAGAATACCTGCTTTACCCATGATAGAAATAGATTCTACATCCAGATAAACGGTTTGCTTATCGATCTCATAAGGCTTCAAAAGTTCTTCCATGGTTTCATATGCCTGCTCACCAAAAGCATAATCCATCACCACAATAACCGGTTCTTTGCCGGCTTCATATTCTTGTTTACAGAAATTGTTTTTAGTTGTGTCGAGTTTAGCAGTATCAAATATTTGTACATCAATATTAGTCCCGCTAAAATCTGGCAAGAAGATCATCCCATGTTGAAGCGCTGTTTTTTCTACTCTGGTACGCAATTTACCGCTGGCCGAGTCACTAAGCATTTCGTAGATCTCAATGCTACTCTTCTTCTCTTTCTCTTTAGTGAGAGCAACCGGTGCATAAAGCGTATTCATAACGCTGTGCATATTTGCACTTATGATATGCAGCGGTCTTTGTAGCAGATTGTTCTTCTGCAAGACAGACTTTATATTATTTGCCCATACCTCACCATGAATATGGTGCCCTAATCTCTCCCGAAGTACAGGTGAGAAAGTAACAATGCGTTTATCATTTTCTACAGTTTCTTCAATTGCTCGTTTACCTAACCAATACACTAAACGCAGAAAACGCTTACTGTTTTTAGGAGTTGCAAAAGCGCCATAAATAGTTGTTACCTCATGAAAGGTTCTGCCTAAAATATTTGCGGTATGTGTTAATGCAATTTCGCGCTCAGTTTGTGAAAGCTCTTCTTCTGTCATTACAGCTTTTTCAAGCTTTTTCCAGTCGCGAGTTGTGCTGCCATCTTCATTGATGATCACACGACGCATGATCTTGTGTGACTCTATAAAAAGAAAAGTAAGATGCGTAAGGATGTCATAAATCTCAGATCTTCCTCGAGTTATCTCAATATTCATCTGCTCCTCATCTATGCGATAGCAGTTTCTGCGTCTTTTAGGCGGCACAATGGGTTTAAAATGTGAATCTTTATACCCCTCATCGCTTGTAAGATTAATATAACGACACTCTTCTATACCTTCTGGTAATCTGTCTATAACATACAAAAGACCATTAAGCTCTACTTTTTCTTCTGCAATTGCTCCATATATCTCTGGCCTTAAAATCAATAAAGCCTCTCGCAACGTCTCTCCAGAAACGCCCATGGGTTTGTAAAATCCTCTATTAAATAAATGGCGCATGGTGATATACATACGCTCTATTGCGCTAGAACTTTCTTGCGCGCGGGTTCTTCCGCCTTGATTACTTATGCTCATAGGGTTCAAATATACCTAATTAAAAATGTAGCTTATGTAACGCATTTGCTATTTTTCTATCGTTTGAGAGTCGGGGTAATTTATTTTGACCACCTAACTTTCCTTGTGATTTCATGTATGCATTAAAGCTGCCTGAAGGCACAGGTTTAATAATTAATTGGGTAAGTACTTTTCCTGTTATTAAATCTTTGTAATATGAGTTTTGCTGCTGTAGTGATACGTCTATCGCTTTCGCGAAAGCGTCCATATCTGCGGGTTCTTTTTCAAACTCAATAAACCACTCATGGTAAGGCAAACCCTGCTCTGGGTCTGTTTGTGGGGCGACAGTAAATTCACTTATCTGTGCATCGCTTTCTTTTGCCGCCTGCGATAATGCCTCTTCTACTTCTTTGCCAATCACGTGCTCGCCAAAAGCAGATATAAAATGTTTAATTCTGCCTGTAACGACGACACAGTAGGGGTCTTTGCTTGTAAACATAACCGTGTCTCCCACATTGTATGCCCACAACCCGGCGTTAGTAGAAATGATCATCACGTAATTCACATCTAGTTCTACCTCGCTAATTGTTAATCGCTGCGGATTCTCATTAAAAAATTCTTCTGCCTTTATAAACTCATAAAAGATCCCCGAATTTAAAAGCAACAACATCCCTTTGCTATTTTGCTTATGCTGGTAAGCAAAAAAGCCCTCACTGGCGGGGTATAATTCTATACTGTCTACAGACCTGCCCATGAGATTCTCAAACTTTTTACGATAAGGCTCGTAGTTAACTCCGCCATAGATAAAAAGATTAAAATTTGGGAAGGTTTTACCCACCTTTTGACCGGTTTTTGCCACTAAACGCTCAAAATACATTTGCACCCATGAAGGTATACCGCTTATCACGGTCATATCTTCTTTTAGCGTTTCTTCAACGATAGCGTCTACTTTAGTTTCCCAGTCATCAATGCAGTTAGTTTCCCAGCTTGGCATGCGGTTCTTTTGTAAATAGCCGGGCACGTAATGCGCCACAATACCAGAAAGTCTGCCTGTTTGTATTCCGTTTTGTTCTTTTAAAACCGGACTTCCCTGTAAAAAGATCATTTTACCATCTACAAATTGCGTATTACCGGTCTCTGCAATGTAATGTAGAATTGCATCACGTGCAGCAGCCGGATGCATAGGCATAGATTCTTTAGTAAGCGGAATGTATTTTGACCCGGAAGTAGTCCCTGATGTTTTGGCAAAATAAATAGGTTTTCCCGGCCAGGTGATATCGCTTTTGCCTTCAACTATTTTATCAATATAACTTTTAAGTCCCTCATAATCTCTTACAGGAACTTGCTTAGCAAAATCTGATGGCGAATTGATGTTTTCAAAATTATGATCTTTCCCAAACTCTGTATTTTTAGCAGTTTGTATCAAATTTTGAAAAACCCTGAGCTGAGTTTCTTCAGGCGATTTTGACCACTTTTTAGTCGATTTTACCACATATTGAGCGAATATTTTTGCGCCAAAGGTTTTTAAAGACATACGTTATTCAAAATCTATATAGTTAGTAGGATCTACAGGGTAACCACCACTCCATAATTCAAAATGAAGATGAGGTCCTGTTGTATATTCACCTGTCGAGCCGGCCGTAGAGATTACTTCTCCTGCTTTTACAAGATCCCCCTGCTCTTTGTTTAACGATGAATTGTGTTTGTATACTGTGATCAAATTGTTGCCGTGTTCTAAAATTATTACATAACCAGTCTCGGTCGTCCACTCTGCAAATATCACGGTGCCGTCTGCTGCTGCTTTGATAGGTTGATCTTTTGGCACCACAACATCTACGGCATAATGTTTCTTATCAACATTGTATCCTTCTGTAATACTCCCTTTTACAGGCGGAAAAAGAGAAAAATTAATGTTAGCAGATGCGGGTTCAAAAACATTATAGCGATCTTCTCTTGCTACTTCTTCACGTAAAATAGAATCTTCGCGGGAAGGATCGAGGTTAACTTCGCCAAAATTTTCTTCTTTTTCTACAACCAGAGAGTCTCTGTTAAAATCTACAGTCTGTACATCACCTGTAAGTACCTTGCGAATGCTCGCATAATATTGCTCATTTACATCAAGAGTCTGCTTAAGTGAATCTGTTTTAAACATAAGCTCTGTAGCCTGCTGTTTCAATGCGGCAGAAGAATACCCGGGAATGTACTCTCTAAGCGGAGTATAGGCGATAAGTATTGTGGTTAACCCAATAAGTACTATGCTTGATATGCCTACTAGTATAAAAACATTGAGCCTGGTAAGCTTGAACGAAACCCGTTCTTCAAAGGTGTCCTCATTTAGAATTACCAGCCTATACTTGTGTAAAAGCTTTTTTTTAAGCTCTTTTTTTTCTTTTTTCTTAACCATACGCGTAAGCAATAAGCAAATATAAAATTTAAAAGGGGTTTGCTAAGTACTAAAGTTTCATAAGAAAACGTTCTGTCTATCTATTTCTTATTATCTTTACAATCTAAAATTTGAATTATGAATGCATTGGCAATATTTTTAGGAGTTATTGGACCCTGGCAAATAGGACTTATAGTCGTTATAGTTTTGCTGCTTTTTGGAGGTAAAAAAATACCGGAAATGATGCGTGGTTTAGGCAGCGGAATTAAGGAGTTTAAAGACGCCTCAAAAGAAGATGAGAAGCCTAGAGAAGAAAAAATAGAAGAGAATAAATCTTAAATAAAAAACCCGTGATGTAAATATCACGGGTTTTTTTAATGCCTTTTTGTAAAAATCTGCTACTTTAAGAATTTTACAGATTTCAATATAGATTCAAGTTCAAACATATTATCTCTTTTGCTGGCTGAAGGTTTAAATACAAAGCCCTCAAGTACCAAATAGCGATTGTTCTTCTCATCTTTTATAGCATAATTCACAAAAGGACCTGCCATAAATTTATTCTTTACGTCCCACATACCTTTAGTCTCGTACGCTGGCTTACCTGCTATTGTAGTTTCTTTTAAGTAAGGCGCAAAAGCTTCTTCAGTTATAAATCGCGCTCCTTCATCAACGGTTATGTTATCTCCGCCTATAGAGTCGCGCATTTTAATAAGAGCGCCTATAGTATTTGTGTCTTTATCAATAACATCAAAAGGAACCTCATAAATAGTGATATTCATATCTCCGTTAGGAACATCCTTACGTATCCAGAAAAAATTCTCATCTGTTTTTGCATATCGATATGCCGATGGGAATTTAAGAGAAATACCAAATTGCTTCTGAATTTGCTCATCATCTTTTAGCGAAAGACTAATCCTCCTTATTTTTTCCTTGATTTCAACGTCTTTAAGCGTGTTTACGATAGTCGCGCTATCTTTTTGAATTATATTATTGATTGCCTCGCTACTAGGGCCAGAAATAATAATTCCTGTCTGCGGCTTCGCATAAAGATCTTCTACCACTTGGATTTTAGTAGAATCAGACTGTTCTACTTTTAAAAATGTACGCTGTTTGCGCATAAACCCACTAAATGCATCATCTGGCATTTGATTGATGTCAAACATTGGTTCAATTTGCGGTAAGCCATTTACAGGTCCCGCAAGTTTTTCACGAATGTTTTCACCAATAGATCCTTGCCAAAGATCATTATTCATAACTACTGTGAGTGTATTTAAACCTCCCGAAGATTGCGAGACAACACGCTCACTGGGTTTATCGTTACAAGAGAGAATTGTGACTGCAAATAGAGCCAAAATTAGTTTTCGCATGGTAAAAGAAAGTTTTTGTTAGTTAGAAACCACAAGCTTCATACCGGGTTTGAGCTTGCTACCACTAATATCGTTCCAAACTTTCAAATTTGTAGGGCTTACGCCCGGAAATTTTTGTGCGATCTTCCATAAAGAGTCTCCCTGTTGCACAATGTAGGTCTTGCTGCCACTCTTGATCGTGCTTTTGAGAGAAGATTTTGCACTTACCGAAGCTACTGGTTTTGATGGATATATGAGTAAGCGCTGCCCGATATGAAGATTATTAGAACGCAGATTGTTCCATCTTTTTATTTGTGAAATACCTACCCCATATCGTGATGCAATTTTACCTAAATAATCTCCGCTTCTAACGCGATAAGTAACACGCAAATCAGATTCTATGTACTGTGGCAATGTTTTCTCTGCCCGTTCAAGTTCTTTTTTCGCAGTAGCGTAAATCGCCTCCTCATTAGAGACAAATTTACCAATTGCTCTTACCGGTAATCGAAGTGCGTAATTTCTGTCTTCTACAAACGGAATGATATCCAGTTTATAGGCTGGGTTTAAAAACTGTATTTCTTCAAGAGGCGTGTTTGTATAATTAGCAATCTCCTCAAGCGTAATGAGTTGCTTAACTTTTACAGTATCGGTCTCAAAATAGTTAAAATCGGGTTTTTGAGGGTGATAACCGTGCTCAGCCGCATATTCAAAAATATACATTGTCGCCAGAAAAGCTGGTACATATCCCGCTGTTTCACGTGGCAGATAATGCCTTATATTCCAATAATTTTTGTGCCCGCCACTACGCCGAATCGCTTTTGCTACATTACCCGGTCCTGAATTATAAGATGCCAAAGCCAAATCCCAGTCACCAAACATTTCATATAGTTTTGACAGGTATTTACATGCTGCTTCTGTTGATAAAACAGGATCCATACGTTCATCAACATAAGAACTTACTTCAAGATCATAAAGCTTACCGGTGCTAAACATAAACTGCCATAAACCTGTAGCTCCAACTCTTGATTTAGCTCTGGGACGTAATGCCGACTCTACAATTGCCAGGTATTTAAGCTCAAGAGGCATATCATATTTATCAAGCGTCTCTTCAAAACTTGGGAAATAAAAACTACTTAGGCCCATAAGACGCTCCATTGTAGGACGATGTCTTTTGAGGTACATTTTAATAACGCTCTCCAGAGAAGAATTATACTCTACATTAAAAGGCGTTTTAGCATCAAGAAGAGCAAGGCGTTTCTTTAAAGTATCAGTAGGTAATTCTGCAAATTCTACATTGCTGTAATCTATGCTGTCAATTATATTAGTTATAGAATCAAAAAGCTCACCATTAGTTAATTCATACAACCATAAAGAATCTATTTCTGCAGCGTAAGCATTGTCTTTGAGATTATACTTTAGTAAAAGTGAATCACCCTCAAGCTCTTTAACGAGTTTTACAGGAAGATCAAGTTCATATTTACTTGCAGATAAGGTGTCTATAGCTGTTAAAGTATCAGCTTGTATGATGTTTCTTTCTTCACTTGCTTTTTTTATAAACAAACTATCCTGAGCATTTGTCAATGCACAGGATAGGATACAAGTTATAAATAAGAAAAAAGTTAGATTTTTTGTCATAATATTCACAAACGGAGTAAACGCTAAAGTCGTATAATTTAATCGAAATTAAAAACTGAAGCTGTTAAACCGCGTAAATATTTATTATTCTTCTATTGCAGCAATACCAGGAAGTGATTTGCCTTCAAGCATTTCAAGCATAGCACCACCTCCGGTTGAAACATAACTTACTTTATTTTCAAACCCAAATTGTTTTACAGCAGCAACACTATCGCCACCTCCCACTAGAGAAAAAGCTCCTTTTTTTGTAGCGTCTGCAATGGCATTACCCAGGGCTATTGTTCCTTTTGCAAAAGGTTCCATTTCAAAAACGCCTAAAGGTCCATTCCATAAAATGATCTTACTTTTTGCTACTACTTCAGAGAAATTCTCAAGAGATTTTGGTCCTGCATCCAGTCCCTGCCAACCATCTGCTATTTCATAGATGTCTTCAACCTGCGTATTGGCATATTCTGAAAAACTATCTGCAGCGATCACATCAACAGGCAAATGCACAGTGACATTTTTTTCTTCAGCTTTCTTTAAAATCTCTAAAGCAAGCTCCTGTTTATCATCTTCACATATAGAACCTCCCACTTTACCACCTTTGGCTTTAATAAAAGTATACGCCATACCGCCACCTATGATAAGATCATCTACTTTATCAAGAATATTTTCTATAATCGTAATTTTAGAAGAAACCTTTGCTCCGCCTAAAATAGCAAGAACCGGTTTTTCAGTTGAATTCATAACCTTATCAAGACTTTCTATTTCCTGAGAAAGCAGATAGCCAAAGCATTTCTTTTCAGGGAAAAATTCTGCAACTATTGTGGTTGAAGCATGAGCTCTGTGAGCAGTACCAAATGCATCATTTACAAAAATATCACCCATTTTAGATAATTTCTCTGCAAAGGCCTTATCTCCAGCTGTTTCTTCTTTATAATATCTCAGGTTCTCAAGTAATAAAATAGTACCAGGTTCAAGGCTCTTTGCAGCTTCCTGAGCCTCTTCTCCTATGCAGTCATCTACAAATTTCACCTGCACACCTATAATCTCTGAAACCGTATTCACAATATGCTTTAGTGAAAACTCAGCCTCTTTCCCTTTTGGTCTGCCCAGGTGAGACATTAACACAGCAGAGCCACCGTCTTCTAAGATTTTAAGAATAGTAGGTTTAGCTGCTTCTATACGTGTAGCGTCTGTCACTTTGTGATTTTCATCTAAAGGCACATTAAAGTCTACGCGTATTAAAGCTCGTTGATTCTCAAAATTGAAGTCGTCTATAGTTTTCATCTAAATTATGTGTTTGATTTTTGGGCTTTAAAGCCGATATTTTATTGGTTTTTGCCGATTTTATGGTAACAAATATAACAGATAGCCCGAAACATTCCGTCACAATTCTATTATATTTGGCACGTGTTATTCAAGGATATAATTGGTCAGGAATTTATTAAAAAACACCTAACCGCAAGTGTAGACAGAGGTCGTATAGCTCATGCCCAGCTGTTTGTGGGCCCCTCTGGAAGTGGAGTTTTGCCTATGGCTATTGCTTATGCGCAATATCTGGTATGTGCTAACAAAAACGGTGAAAATTCGGGTGAAAATGCAGCATGTAATTTAAAGTTTGAGAACCTCTCTCATCCCGATATTCATTTTGCCTACCCTGTTGCTACTACAGATAAAGTAAAAAGTCACCCTGTCTCTGCCCATTTTGCAAAAGAATGGCGAGAATTTGTCGCGTCTACACCTTATGGAAATTTATACGATTGGCATCAACATATAGGTATTGAAAAAAAACAAGGACAGATAGGTGTAGATGAAGCGCTGGATATCGTGAAGTCACTTTCTTTAAAGTCATACGAAGGTGGTTTTAAGGTAATGATAATCTGGATGGCAGATAAAATGAATATTGCTGCTTCTAACAAACTGCTAAAACTAATAGAAGAACCTCCCAATAAAACGGTTTTTATTCTTCTTGCAGAAAATGATGACCAGATAATAGACACCATAAAATCTCGCTGCCAGGTGCTTCAATTTCCTCCTTTAGGAGAATCTGCCATGCAAAATGCCCTTGTAAAAGATCATCGTTGTGAGCCAAATCTTGCACAAAAAATTGCACATCAGGCTAACGGTGATTACACTACAGCCCTGCACATTTTACAAAAGGATGGGGAAGAAGAACAGTTTGAAACATGGTTTGTTGCCTGGGTACGCACAGCTTTTAAGGCTAGAGGTAATAAAAAGGCTGTTATTGATCTTATTTCATGGAGTGACTCTATCGCAGTTTTAGGTCGCGAGACTCAAAAAAGCTTTTTAAAATACTGTGAGGATTTCTTTAGACAAGCAATGCTTTTAAATTATAAAGCAGACAGTCTGGTTTATCTGGAACCTACAACCCAATTTGATCTTGCTAAGTTTGCCCCTTTTATTCACGGGAATAATATTCTTGATATCATACAAGAACTTCAGGACGCATCATATCATATTGAGCGTAATGGCAATGCCAAGATCGTGCTTACAGATCTATCTATTAAACTTACACGATTACTTCACGCTAAGAAATAAAAAAAGCCTCATTTAGAGGCTTTTTAATATTGACCGTTATAAAGATTAAGCTTTAGTTGTATCTGGCTTAAAACTATCATTCAGTTCTTTTAAGACCTTTTCTGTAAGATCATTTTCTTCCTTACCATAAAGAACACTACCAGCCTCGTTTTGACCGTAGATGTAGTCATAGCCATTATTTTTACCATATTCTTTTACGTGATCTTTCACTTTTTTAATAATGGTGTCTATTGCAGATTGGCTTTCCTGCTGTAATTGACGGCTACGTGTTTGCTGTTCCTGCTGAAGTTCCTGACGCAGACCCATTAGCTCCTGTTCTGTCTTCTCACGTTCTGCAGTACCCATTGTAGAAACATTCTTTTGATAAAGATCTACTTTAATTTGATAAGCCTGAGCCTTGCGCTCAAGATCACCCATCATCTCATCGTTAAGTTTAGTATACTTATCCTGAGCAGCGCTCATCTCAGTATAATCCTTTACAATTTTTTCTGTGTTTACAAAACCTGTTTTTTGTTTTTGACAGCTAAATGCGAAAATTGCTACAAAAACTAATACAACTGCTTTTTTCATAATTAAGTTTAAATTTCTGTAAAAGTAATAAGATACTTGAATAGTATCAGGAAATGACCATATTTTAATATAAATAGATTAAAGCAATTAGATTTATAAATACAATAGAAGTATTTTATAATTTTTGAGGCTTAAATACTTGTTTTAAGACTTGTTTAAAGCAGAAGAGTAAGAATCCGCCTTAAACCATACAATACCTTCTTAAATGGACTAAAAATCGCTTTTCCTCCTCTGAAGTATATAAAGTATGGAAGAATATTCAGAATTTTTTCTTGCTGAAAGATTTGAGATTAATCCGGTATAAATTCCTCTAAGAAATGAGAATTTTGATCCTTTATATTTTTCTGACATAATACTTACGTAGAAAGAGTCCAGAGTTAGAGGTTGTTGTTTTACTATTTTGAAGCCGCGTTCTGCAAAAATACTCGCTATAGCTTTTTGTGAAAAATGATAAAGATGTCGAGGCACGTCATAAGCAGCCCATTTATCCTTGTATTTTTTAGCATCGTAAGATTTGAAGTTGGGAACAGCGATGCATAATAGACCATCTTCCTTTAAATTCACATCGAGCCATTTAATTTGCTCATTATAATCAGGCACATGTTCTAACACATGCCACATTGTGATTACATCATATTTTCCTGTTGCCTGAGAAAGATTTTCTTTCAGATCGACATTTTTAGCAAATGCAATTTTTCGAGCCTTTTCACTAGGTTCTATTCCAATTCCAGAAAAACCTTGATTTTTTGCTTCTTCTATAAAATCACCTGTGCCAGCACCAATATCTAATAGAAGACCAGAAGTTTTATATTCCTTTATAAAGGCAAACTTCTTTTTCAACATGTATGTTTTAGCAATTTGATAAATTCTGTCTACTAAACTCTTTTTAGAGTCTGTATGTGAAATATAATCCTCGCTCTCGTAATAACGATTTAATTCATGGGTATTAGGTTGCGGGTATGTTTCTAACAGATCGAGTTCAGTATTATAAATAAGGTCAAAAACCTCCTTTGTAACCGCATTATCTTTTACCCTGAGAAAAGGCTTTTTATTGTTTTGCATGTGTATATTTAAGACATGGTTCCACGTGGAACTATATTATCGACCCATGTAAACTAACATGACTGAAATATCGCTGGGCGAAACTCCGCTAATTCGTGATGCCTGAGAGATAGAAGCTGGTTGAATTTTTGTGAGTTTTTCCCTGGCCTCAAAAGACAATGATTTTAATTTCTTGTAATCAAATCCTTCAGGTATTTTAATATTCTCCAAACGATTTAATTTGTCAGCATTAGATTTTTCCTTAGCGATATAGCCAGAATACTTAATTCTAATTTCTGTTTGCTCTAAAACTTCATGATCTAGATTATTCTCCTGAACGTAATTTGAAACATCCTTAACGCGCATCATGTCTCTCATTTCTATCTGAGGTCTGCTAAATATCTTAAACATTTTATCAGACTGTTTCATGGGAGAAGAATTCTTCTCCTCAAGAATAGGATTAATCTCTTCTGGAACGACGCTCGTTTCTTTAAAAAACTCAACAAAATTTGAGCTCTCTAATTCCTTTTTCTCCATTGCCACCAGCCTGTCTCTTTTAGCCAAACCTATTTCAAAAGAACGAGGTGTTAATCTTATATCAGCATTATCCTGACGAAGCAAAGTTCTATATTCAGCCCTTGAAGTAAACATTCTATAAGGTTCTTCTGTGCCTTTTGTAATTAAATCATCTACTAAAACTCCTATATAAGCCTCATTACGTTGTAAAATAAAAGAATCCTTCTCTTGCGTTTTTAGACTAGCATTTATACCAGCCATCAATCCTTGAGAAGCCGCTTCTTCATACCCGGTAGTTCCATTAATCTGACCAGCAAAATATAGTCCAGAAACAAGTTTTGTTTCTAATGTATGTTTTAATTGGGTGGGCGGGAAATAATCATATTCAATTGCATAGCCCGGTCTAAAAAATTTCACACCTTCAAAACCCGCTACAGAACGTAAAGCTTTAAACTGAACATCTTCTGGGAGTGAAGTTGAAAAACCATTTACATAATATTCCACTGTATCCCATCCTTCCGGTTCTACAAACAATTGGTGTCTATCCTTATCTGCAAAACGATTTATTTTATCTTCTATTGATGGACAATAACGCGGCCCGGTACTTTTAATTCTTCCGTTAAACATAGGTGAGCGATCAAAACCCTCTCTTAAAAGATCATGCACTTTTAAGCTGGTATAGCTCATGTGGCAAGACCTCTGAATTTTTAACGACGAAGTTTTATTGCTGTAGCTAAATTTCTGCGGGTCTTCATCTCCAGGCTGCTCAATCATCTTGCTAAAATCAAGAGATCTTCCATCTACTCTAGGTGGTGTACCTGTCTTCATTCTTCCTGATTCAAAACCCAGATCAACTAACTGCTCAGTAATCCCCGTAGCTGCTCTCTCTCCTGCTCTACCACCACCAAATTGCTTTTCACCAATATGGATAAGTCCGTTAAGAAAGGTCCCATTAGTAAGAACAACACTTTTTGAATAAATTTCAATCCCAAGAGAAGTTTTTACGCCCGCAATCCTATCTCCTTTAACGATTAAACCGCCCACCATTTCCTGATAGAAATCGAGATTAGGCGTATTCTCAAGCATAAGACGCCATTCTTCTGCAAAACGCATTCTGTCACTCTGCACTCTGGGACTCCACATAGCGGGCCCTTTAGATTTATTAAGCATCTTGAATTGAATAGCTGTACGGTCTGAAACTATACCACTATATCCTCCCATTGCATCAATTTCACGAACAATTTGCCCTTTTGCAATTCCACCCATTGCAGGATTACAAGACATTTGCGCAATGGTTTGAAGATTCATTGTCACCAATAAGGTTTTACTTCCCATATTAGCAGCCGCCGCCGCTGCCTCGCAACCAGCGTGTCCTGCTCCAACCACTATTACATCATATTCGCTATCAAACATATCTATTGTTCCACGTGAAACACTCCTTTATTTCCTTCAAAAATGGGCGCAAAGATAATGAAAATCACTCGGATAGAAAATCAACTTCAACGCCTTCTATATATTTGTCTTCTAAAGAGCGCATAACTTTCTTCTCTCCCTCAGTCTTGTCTGGATAACCACACAAATGAAGTAGACCGTGCACAATAACCCGAGCTAATTCCATCTGAAAATCCACTTCAAATATAGAAGCGTTTTCGGCAACACGATCTGTACTTATATATATCTCCCCAGAAATTAAATCGCCCTGACAGTAATCAAAGGTTATGATGTCTGTTAGTGTATTGTGATTTAAATACGTCCTGTTGATATTATGTAAATATTCATCTGAACAGAAAACATAACCCAGCTCAGCTACCTCCTTCTCTTCCTTTGCACATACTTCTTTAAGCCATTTCTCAACAGCATCAGTATTCAAAATCTTAAAGTCATTCTCACTATTAAACTCTATCATTTATCTTTTTTAAAATATGCTTGTACTTTGCCATCATAAATAGTCCTCATGGGGATAGCTTCGCGATTTAGAATTTCCTTATTCTGAAAATATTCAGATGCATTAGGTGCAGTATTTATAATATTATTTTGGTAGGCAGATTTGTTAGTTGACGATTCTCTCTCTTCTTTTTTTCCCTGCTCCTGCGCAGCATTCTCCAATTCTAAAAGCTTATGCTTTAAGTTAAGCATGCGAGTCATTGCATTATCATCTACACCGGATTCTAACAATCTGTTTTCAATATTTTCCATCTCTTTCACCAGATTATTTCCTGTGGCAGACAATCCGTTTTCCTGCAAGTATTTTAATAATTCCTGCTTTATAGATTCCTGGCGCTTATATATTTCATATTGTAAAGCTTTCTGCTCCTCAGACATGCCGTTTTCACCATTTCCCGAGCCCCCATTTCCTTGCCCTGATTCGCCCGCTGCTGAACCTTCACCATTATCTGAACCCTTTTCCCCGCCTTTCTCACCAGAATCGCTGTCACCTTCTCCCTCACCTTTACCTTTGCCAGCTTGACCTTCACCCATTTTATTCAGCTCTTCCTGTGATTGTATTATATCACTTAATTGCATCCCCCCGCCTTTTCCCTGGCCAGGCGCAGGCATACCGCTACTACCCTGACCCATACCAGATAACTGCTGTTGCATATTGCCCAAAATATCAGATAATACATCTGCTAACACATTGGCGCCGCTAACTACGTATTGTTGGCTTGCAGCGCCCTGTGCAATTCTGTTCTCTGCTAGGCGTTCTAATGACTTGTCAATGTTATAATCAATATTGGTAAGCTGCTCGTTAATTACATCCTCCAACTGCGGAGTTCTAAGCGATAAAGCGAAAAGACTGTCATCGATGTGCAGGAAGTTCTCTCTTAGATCATTTTGCTTTACAAGCTTGGCAGAGTACTGCGGATTATCAGCATTCATTCCTTTAAAATCATTCATCAAAGATTCTTCTTCAAAAGAAAATATTATCAAATTATCTAAAATCTGCCTGAGCATGTCAGCGTCTTCCTGAATCTGTTCACCGCTCGATTGCATCATTTGTGACTGCATTTGCTGGCTAAGCTGCTTCATCATCTCCCCTGCACTCTTCTGGCTTTTCTCAGCATCCTTTTTATTTTCATCTCCAGTTGCTTCTGGTGACTTTTCCTTTTCAGATTCTTCAAGAGACTCTTGGGCTTCTTTTTGATCTTCTTTAATTGACTCTTGTTTTACAACATCCTCAGGTATCTCAATAGGCGCTTTTAATTCTTCACTTTCCTTCTTTAAATCTGCCAGTTTCTTCTCTATATCCTCAAATGATTCATTAAATTTTTCTTGTGCCTCCGCATTATTGTTTTCAGCTTCTTTAGTCAAATCTATTTGTTCCTGTCCTAATTTATTTAGATCCTTGGCTACTCGTTCAACCTTCTTTTGTACGTAAAATCTCTTAGTTAATTCAAGCAACTGTTCAAGACTTTTAGCTGAGTTTTTATTGCTTTTAGCTAAATCATCTAATCTATCGCTTAACTCTTCTTTACTAATTTTATCCTGCAAGTCTTTCAATTCCTTCAGGAGATTTTCCTTCCCTTCGAGCCGTTTTTCATTAGCTTCAAGCCGTTTTTGCAGCTCTTCACTAAACACACTCTTTTCTTCAGAAGAGGCATCAATTTTTTGAAGATTAGAATCAAGTTGTTTTGAAAATTCCTTCATCATATTATCCTGAGCTTCCTGGCGCTGCAAGAAACTCTTTAACTCCTGTTTGTCATTAAAACTCAACTCCCCTTTCTCTTTCTGTGTTTTGCTTAAACGCTCTAAATCCTCTTGTTGCTTATTAAACGCTGATAGAGATTTATCCAGTTTTTGAATGGTCTCGCCCTGTTCCTGTAATCTACTTTCTTCAAGCTCGTCATTAGTCACTTTGTGATAAGTAAAAACTTCAGACCTGCTTACCTTATGGTTGTGAATGGCATCATTGTCGTATACCTCAAAATAGTAAGCGTAGCTTTCCCCTTCATTTAAGCTCAAGGTATCGGGAAAAGAGCGCACAAATTGATCTACCGTACCACCATTGAGATTAAGATTTAAAGCTGATTTATTACCGGCATTATTCTCATTATAATAAACTAATCTAAGTGCGGTTAAACCATAATCGTCAGAAATGCGACCATAATGAATGTTTTGACCGTTTGCTGTCGTATCAATAATATTATCTAATTGAATGTCAGGATATTGATCCTTAATTACCTCTATATTATAGTCTAAGCTCTCATAATTAGCCAGATCAGCATTACTTGTGCTAATTGTATACTGCGAATTGGTATAAACATGCTGTGAAAATTTAAAAACGTCGTTAGAAGATCTTCGGAAGGTCTGGATCGTATCCTTCGTAATATACTTGATATCTCCGGTAGATAAAGCTTTAATTTTCCAGTTCACCTCAGTCCCTTCAGCCACCGTAACATTGCCTGTATTGGTGATAATTTCTGAAGGTTTACCAGTATAATTGAGATAATTCAATTCAATTTCAAAATCTGTTATTAGCGGTGTTTTGACCACTTTTAGGTCATAAATCCCCGATTTTACTTCGTTTGCCACGAAATAAAATTCGGTTCCTTCAACAGGTTGCTCAATAGTGTATGTAAATTGCCCGGCACCTAGTTCTTTCATAAAGAAAGAGGAACCGTTAATCACGATTTGAGCATCTGCTGGAATTTGTTTTCCCTGCGTGTTTACACTAATAACAAAAGGTTCATTCTCAATGGCCCTAAGCCCTTCTCTATTTAAAAAGAAATTAAAGGGCGCAGGTGGTTCATAAGCCTGGTCATAATTAACCATACGCGTATAACTGCTTCCAAAAAAATCACCCTTAGAAAAAATTGTGATCACAAGAAAAACAAACAACGGTAAAAGAGCGATCCAGATATATTTAAGACTTTTCTTATAATCTACCGCCAGAGAAAAAGGAACAGGCATTAACTCTCTGCTTTTTTGCTCAATGCTGGCTAAAGCAAGTTCAGTATTATTAGAATTATTCTTTAACTGCAGTGTATTGATCAATTTATCGCTTACCTCGGGGAAATGTTTACCGATAACCTCAGAAGCAAAATTAACGTCAATTCCTTTCATGATTTTGAAAAGACGCGCTACCGGAATTACGATTAGACGAAAAAACAAGACCGCCTCCACTCCTATAAAAAGCCAAAATAAAATTGCTCGCCCTAATGGTCTAAGCCAGAAAAAATATTCAATCGTAAGGCTCAAAAGCAAATAACTTAAGCCAATAGCTACAAAAAAAAGCACACCGCGCAGTAATTGGTTTTTATAATACTTGCTTATAAAACCTTCAATTTTTCTTTCTATTTCTGTGGCTGAACTCACTACTCTTCCGTCAATAATTCTTTAACTAAAACTACGACATTATATTATATTCTAATACAAGTCAATTATATACAAAATGCGCTTCATGCAAACTGTCATTGCTTAATTCTATTAAAGCAAACCGTGTTTAGCATAGTACAAAATTTTATCTTTACGCCCTAAAATTAAACCATGTCTCATAATGTACGCGTGCGTTTTGCACCCAGCCCTACCGGCCCTCTTCATATAGGAGGAGTGCGAACTGCTTTATACAATTATCTATTTGCAAAGAAACATGACGGTACCTTCATATTACGTATTGAAGATACAGACCAAAACAGGTATGTTCCCGGCGCAGAAAATTACATTATTGAGGCTCTAAACTGGTGCGGTATTCCTTTTGATGAAGGCCCGGGCAAAGATGGTGGTTATGGTCCTTATAGACAAAGTGAGCGAAAAGATAAATATTTCGCTTTTGCGAAAAAATTGATCGACTCAGGTGATGCTTACTACGCTTTTGATACAGCAGAAGCTCTTGATAATCACAGAAAAGAACACGAAGAAAAAGGAAAAACCTTCATCTACAACTGGCATAACAGAAATAAGCTAGATAACTCACTGGTGTTAACAGCAGAAGAAGTTGAATCACGTATTGCAGCCGGCGAAGATTATGTTATTCGGTTTAAATCGCCACAAGACGAAACATTAGACCTTTATGACCTAATACGCGGTGATATGGAGATTGATACCAATATTCTTGATGATAAGGTTTTATACAAGGCAGACGGCATGCCTACTTATCACTTAGCAAACATAGTAGATGACCACTTAATGGAAATCACACATGTTATACGCGGCGAAGAATGGTTGCCTTCTCTGGCTCTTCATGTTTTATTATACAGAGCCTTTAGCTGGGAAGCACCTAAATTTGCCCACCTTCCCTTAATAATGAAACCTGCTGGTAAGGGTAAATTGAGCAAGCGCGATGGCGAAAAAATGGGCTTTCCTGTATTTCCACTATTGTGGAAAGACCCTAATACCGGCGGCATTTCTCAAGGCTATCGTGAAGATGGTTATCTGCCGGAAGCCGTAGTGAATATGCTCGCATTTTTAGGTTGGAACCCGGGAACTGAAAAAGAAATTTATACACTTGACGAACTGATAACAGATTTTGATCTGGAGAAAGTTCATAAAGCGGGTGCAAAATTTGATCCTGAAAAAACGAAGTGGTTTCAGCAGCAGCATTTACAACAGTCAAGTGATGAAGAGATCACAAAAGAATTTACAAAAGTGCTCCACAAACATGGTGTTGATGAGAAGCAATCATATATACATAAGGTTGTAACGCTTTTAAAAGAAAGAGCTGTTTTTGTAGAAGATCTGTGGCAACTGGGTGATTACTTTTTTGAACGCCCTACTACGTATGATGAAAAAGCAGTAAAAAAGGCCTGGAAAGATGAAACTCCTGAAATACTTACCCAACTAAGCGGTGTCATTGCAAAAATCGACGATTTTAGTGCAGAAAACGCCTCAAATACGGTAAAAACCTGGATTCAGGAGCAAGAATTAGGTTTTGGTAAAGTAATGCAACCCCTTCGCATAGCATTAGTAGGTTCTATGCAAGGTCCAGATGTTTTTGAAATCGCATCTACAATAGGTAAAGAAAGTACACTTGAGCGACTGCGTTTTGCTATAGAAAAATTATAGGTAAAATATAACTCCTGCTGTAATGATACTAAGGTTTCCTTTAAAGTCATGAGCAGCAGGATCTGTATTTGAAAGATCCTTGTCGTTAAGATCGCTTAGTGTGTTTAGCAGCCCGTATTGATAATTAACGGTGGCTCTAAAACTTTCAAAACCTGCGGTGAAACCTATTAAGGCATTCAGGTTTATCTTAGAAATATCTTCAATGTCGTGAGTTTTTAATGAGGTATAACCATCTACGATATAATTTTTATAAGCGGCATCTTTAAGTTCCATTTTACTATTTACCATAAGAACTGGCCCCGCCTCTATTGTGAGATTTTGACCTAATATTAAATAACTCGCCAGAACATTTAATTGCGCCGCCAGAATTTTATACTGTGTTTCTTCTGCAGAGGCTAAAGCATTTTCTCTCGCCATTACATTGATATCTGCCTGAAAAAGATCAAGACCAAAAATCATATCAAAATTATTATAAAACCCTCCTCTTGTCAAAAAGCCGCCGTCATAGCCAGAAGATGTGGAGGTCGCGAAATTATCTGTCTTAATATCAAGAATTACATATTTACCCTTTAATCCTAAACGGTTATAATCGCCCCTATTATAACTCTGTGCATGAAGCGGTAAAGAAAGACAAAATATGATAATTAATAAATAAAACCCCTTCATCGCTGTTACATTTGTTAAACAAAAGCGACAAATGTATTGTTATTTTTAATATCTTAAGATCAATCCATTTAAATATCCCACCTATGTATTTTGTAATCCCTGTGATACTTTTTTTCGGTATCGTTTTACTTTTATCTTCAGTTTTTATCGTGCGCCAGCAAACCGCTGCGATCATAGAGCGACTGGGTAAATTTACTAGTGTTAGAAATTCAGGAATACAGTTTAAAGTTCCTATTATTGACAGAATAGCGGGTCGCGTAAACCTGAGAATTCAGCAGCTTGATGTAATCGTTGAAACTAAAACCAAAGATGACGTTTTTGTAAGGCTAAAGATTTCAGTACAGTTTCAGGTTGTAAAAACAAATGTATACGATGCATTCTATAAACTAGAAGATCCTCAAAATCAAATAACATCGTATGTGTTTGACGTTGTACGTTCTGAAGTTCCTAAAATGAAACTTGATGATGTTTTTGAGCGCAAAGATGATATCGCGATTGCTGTAAAAAGTGAATTGAATCAAGCCATGACAGATTATGGGTATGATATTATAAAAACCCTTGTAACAGATATTGATCCAGATCAACAGGTTAAGATCGCTATGAACCGTATTAATGCCGCTGAACGCGAAAAAGTCGCAGCAGAGTATGAAGCTGAAGCTGAACGCATAAAAATCGTTGCTAAGGCGCGTGCAGAAGCCGAAAGTAAGCGTTTACAAGGTCAAGGTATAGCAGATCAAAGAAGAGAGATAGCACGCGGTCTGGAAGAGTCTGTAGAAGTTTTAAACAATGTGGGTATAAATTCTCAGGAAGCCTCTGCCCTAATCGTCGTGACTCAGCATTACGATACATTACAGTCTATAGGTGAAGCCACAAACACAAATCTTATCTTATTACCCAACTCACCACAAGCTGGAAGTGATATGCTAAATAATATGATAGCAAGCTTTGTTGCTTCTAACCAGATAGGTGAAGAGATGAAAAAACAAAATATAGAAAAAGGAATTAGTAAAAAAGACAGCTAAAAAACTGTCTTACAAAGCAAAAAACCAGGCGAATTGCCTGGTTTTTTATTTATATTTTCTATCTGTAAAGTCTCTAGACTTTTGCTTCATCAACTTTCTTTACGCGCTTAATGCCTAAAAGCTTATTGACCATCTTAAGTACAAAGGCCTTTTGTGCCACTGCTCCAGCTATATTTGCAACGAGACCTACAGGCGATAAGGTAGATTTAATGGTATTGCCATTTAATTTTACCTGTTCTTTATCTATCTGCTGCTGTAACTTTAATATTTTAAGGTCACGATCTATTTCTTCAAATGATGTATAGACTTTCATGCTTATTGCGTTAAGTTTTTAAATTCGTCATCAAGAACCTCTTCCTGCGTAGATTCATTAAAGAAAATAGCAGAATACTTTTTAAGTAATTGTTTCGTGATAAACGGACCACCGAATATTAAAAATAGAATAAATACTAAAAAGTAAAATCCTCCTACAATATAATACCCTGAACTTATTGACTCCATAGATTCTCCTATAGAGATTGCTACGGCCACAGAAAGAAAGAGTAAGAATACAAGAAAGATGCTGCCAATCACCAATAGTTTTACTAGTGAAACAGCACCTTTCATCATTTTCTTAAACAAGTCTAGTTTATAATATTCTGTGCTGCTTTCTATATAAGCATGAATATTATCTGTTAGCTCGTGTATATTATCTGTTATTCTTGAGAAAGACATATAAAATTATGCCATTTTAGATGCAGGTTTGGGAGTCTCTTGTATCTCTGCCTCCGCTTCTTTCTTTAAATGCGCATTCTTCTTTCTAAGATCTTCCAGCTTCTTCTCCATTGTAACTAAAATATCATCTGCTTTTTCACTAGCTGTAGCTAAAGTATCTTCTAATTTTTCATCAAAAGTCTTTTTTGCTTTAACCGCAGATGCACTTAAGCTCTCTGAAGTTTCTTTAATTTGCTGGTTTAATTTCTTCTGTGCGTCTTTTGCACTTTTAGATATTTTCTTACGTGTTTTATCTCCGCTATCCGGAGCATAAAGTAAACCTATTCCAGCTCCTATAGCAGCACCCGTGATTAGGGCTAAGATTGTATTTCCTGTTTTTGACATGGTGATTGTTTTAATGTTATGTTCAAAGATACACTGGAGCAGAACTAACTTCCGTTAATAACCGGTTAATAATTTGAATATGAACCTTAAAGGAATGCTAAAATCTACCACTAAACAACCAATTTTGACCTCTTTTAGACCGATTTTTTATTTAAAGGTCTTGTGCGCTATTCTCTAGCAGTACATTACCAGATTGCTTAACATCATTAATGAAAGTAGCGACATCGTCCTGTGAAGCATCAGCTTTACCCATATCTATTAGCACCTTAAGCGTTTCTAAAACTGCGAGACGGGTACCTACCTTTTTTGCTGAAGTATTGAATAAAGGAGCTAATTCTTCTAGTTCTACTTTCTTGGCAAACTCCTGAATTTGAGCAACTGCATTGATTCTTTTTTCATCAGGAAGGTTACCCAATTTCTTACCACTTCTTAAAATTTCATTTAATGCTGAAACCTTAGGCGGCTGTTTTTTCTCATTTTGAGCCGGTTTTTGGGCTTTTTCTTCCGATTTTGAAGATACCTTAGCCCAAGTATCTCTTAAGCCCACAGTTCTATTAAAAACAAGCTTTTCTGAAGTACTTTCTTTATCTGCATTGAAGTAACCTATACGTTGAAACTGAAAAATATCTAAAGGTTGTACATCTGCAAGACTAGGTTCAAGATATCCTGTAATTGTATCAAGCGAGTGCGGATTTAAAAATTCGCTGAATTCTTTATCCTTATGACCATCTGGTGCTTCATCTAAGAAAAGTCTGTCGTAAAGTCTAACTTCAGCTTTTATAGCGTGCTTTACAGAAACCCAATGTAGCGTCCCTTTAACCTTTCTTAAACTTGCTTCAGTACCGCTTCCACTTTGTGAATCTGCATCGTAAGTACAATGAATTTCTGTGATGTTGCCTTTGTCATCTTTAACTACAGATTCACCTTTAATGATATACGCGTTCTTTAAACGTACTTCTTTACCTAAACTTAATCTGAAGAACTTTTTGTTTGCCTCTTCCTTAAAATCCTCCCGTTCTATGTATAATTCCTTAGAAAAAGGAACTTGACGAAAACCTGCAGCTTCATCTTCGGGATTGTTTTCGGCTTCAAGCCATTCTTCTTTATTTTCAGGATAATTATCTATAATCAATTTAACAGGATCAAGAACAGCCATAACTCGTGGCGCAGTTTTGTTAAGATCCTCGCGCACGTTAAATTCTAAAAGTGAAACATCTATAATGTTATCACGCTTTGCAACTCCCACAGTGTCTATAAAATTGCGGATGGAAGATGCGGTATATCCTCTTCTTCTTAATCCTGAAATTGTAGGCATTCTGGGATCATCCCAACCAGAAACTATACCATCTTCAACAAGCTTAAGTAGCTTGCGCTTGCTCATTATGGTGTAACTCAAATTAAGTCTGGCAAATTCTCGTTGTTTTGGTTTTATTCCCTCAGTAAAAACCTCATCTCTAAACCAATTATATAAAGGGCGATGCGGTTTAAATTCTAATGAGCATAAACTGTGACTTACCTGCTCTACATAATCGCTCTCGCCATGTGCCCAGTCATACATAGGATAAATACACCATTGTGAACCGGTACGGTGATGCGCTTTATGCATTACACGATACATTATAGGATCGCGAAGAAGCATATTGGGCGATTTCATGTCAATTTTTGCGCGCAGCACGTGAACGCCTTCTTTAAATTCGCCATTCTTCATGCGCTCAAAAAGGTCAAGATTCTCCTCTACACTTCTGTTTCGGTAGGGACCATCTACTCCAGGTTCTGTAGGAGTTCCTTTCTGCTCTGCCATAGCCTCGCTGCTCTGTGAGTCAACATAAGCTTTATTATTTTTAATGAGCTCTACTGCCCAATCATACAATTGCTGAAAATAATCTGATGAGTAACATACCTTATCCCAGGTAAAGCCCAACCATTTTATATCTTCCTGAATAGCGTCTACATATTCCTGCTCTTCTTTTGACGGATTAGTATCATCAAAACGAAGATTGACAGCCCCGTTATAACGTTCTCCTAACCCAAAGTTTAAACAAATAGCCTTACAATGACCTATATGTAAATACCCATTAGGTTCTGGCGGAAAACGAAAGCGTAAATCTTCCCTCTTATATCCATTCTCCAGGTCTTCTTCAATAATCTGCTCAATGAAATTGAGGGCTTTATATTCATCTGTCATAGCTACTCTTGTAAAGGGCGTAAAATTAGTAAAAATAGGTCGTTAGCGTAACTTTTTTAAAGCATGCTTCTTTGCTACCTAAAACAAACTTTTATTAGATGCTGTTCTAAGGTAAACAGAAGCAGTGATTATATAATATCTTTGAACTTTATCATATCAAAAATGGGAATAATAAAATTAAACAGCATAAAAGTATACGCCTATCACGGTTGCCTGGTTGAAGAAGGACAAATAGGCTCAGATTATATAGTAGATCTTGAAGTTACAGCTAATCTAAAAGAGGCATCTTTTTCAGATAAATTGCATGATACCGTTGATTATGTACATCTCAACAACATAGTAAAAGAAGAAATGGCGATACGTTCTAAACTCCTGGAACATGTTTGTAAACGTATACTTGACCGGGCTTTCGCCGAAATTGATTTATTAGATACGGCTATGGTAAGTGTGAGTAAAATAAACCCTCCTATAGGCGGGGACGTGGCGAGTGTAAGCGTTGTTTTGACTAAAAAAAGGTAATTCCTTTTTAATCTTAAGAATTTACTTAAATTTGCACACCAAATAAAAATGGTGTCGTGGCCGAGTGGCTAGGCAGTGGTCTGCAACACCACGTACAGCGGTTCGAATCCGCTCGACACCTCAAAAAAGCTTTCGTTTAATTACGGAAGCTTTTTTATTTCGCTTAAAGCTAAAAAGAATTTATGATAAACCTATTGGTTAATAAATAGATAGAAGTTCTAAAAGAGTTAACCTTGTGTAAGGGAGCTGTCTTTTAATTTATCAGTAAACTGATTTTCTGGGGTAATTTCTTCGATTTTATGCTCTATTTTCCTGATTTCTGAAGGAAATAGACCTTTTGATATAAACACAATCCCAAAGATTACCATCACAATACTTATCCCTTTTTTAATTCCCTGCACACGTGAAGAGGTTAATTTACTGCGCAATTTCTTTGCTAGAAGAATCTTAATAATGTCAATAAAAAGATATGTTATTAAAATGGAAGCAAAGAATATGAAGATTCTATTAGGATCCATATCCATATTAGGTCCTGTAAAAATGATCATTCCTAACCAGAAGCCCAATACACCTATGTTTATAAAATTGAGCAGAAAGCCTTTAACTATTAAACCCAGATAATTGCGCTTACTCATTACCACAGTGGGATGTGGCCCTTGTTCCATATTTAACTTCTTGGCTTTGAGGTAAGAAATTATACCGTATGTAGCGAGAAGCATACCGCCAAAAATGAATAGGCCCGGGTCGTCCTTAAGTTTATCAAGTAGTTTATTTGTACTAAAATATGCAATAAGTATAAAAACTACATCTGCACTAACTACTCCTATATCAAACAACAAAGCCGCTCTAAAACCTTTTAAAGCAGCTGTCTCAAGAAGTACAAAAAATACAGGACCTATTAAAAAAGCCAGGAGAAATCCCAGAGGTATCGCTGTAGAAATGTCTTGTAACATTAAGAAATTAACTTTCTACAAAGGTACTTAAATTGAGCTTAATCAACGCATGACCTCTATGTGCCCTCCTATAAAATTATCTTTTACTACTTGTTTAGGATTACCAAAGACACGCACATCACCACCAGCTCGTATTTTAATATCTGCAAGTTCTGAAGCGTAAATATCTGCCTCTCCCCCAGCCTGTATACGTAATTCTGTTTCTTTAGTTCTAAGATCTTTGCCATCATAAATACCACCTGTGTTGACCTCAATCTTTTGATTTTTAGCAATACCACTGGCCTCAATAATACCTCCTGTAACAGCTCTTAAATCGGCTTTTTCTACCTTTAAACCAGCCTTGACACGTGAACCTTCTTGAACTTTAATAGCTATTTCGTCTTGTTCTATTAACTCATTAGAAACTATTTCTGCTCCTTCATTACCGTCTATAAGATCTAATTGTGTGTAATAAACTTCTACAAAAGTACTGTTACCATCAAAGATCTTGTCAAAGTTCATCCTTATCTTTAGCATTCCATCTTTGTTGATAACCTCTATGTCATCAATATCTTTTCCCGAAAGAACAACCTTGTTCTCGTCACCCTTTATAAGGTTGACCTTCATCCTGTCAAAAACTTTGACTTCGTTAAAATTCCCTACATCCTTAGTTCTGGGATTTTGCGAAATCGCTAATCCTGAAATAAATAGAAGAAGTATAGTAAAAATGTGTTTCATGGTTATGGTTTTAGATAAAGACAATACTTCTATAAAAGTGTTACACTAAATAGTTAGAAATTAATCTTCTTTATCTGCCTTTGTGCCCACAAGGGTGAAATCAAGATGCTTCTTCACAAGATCTGCTTCTTTCACTTTTACATAAACTTCGTCACCCAGAGTAATTGTGTTCTTAGTTTTTTGACCTACTATAGCATATTGATCCTGGTCAAACTCATAATGATCATCCTTAATATCTCTAAGCCTGATCATACCTTCACATTTATTTTCAATGATCTCTACATATATTCCCCATTCTGTTACACCAGAAATTACACCCAGGAATACCTGATCCTGATGATCCTGCATAAACTTAACCTGCATGTATTTTATAGAATCTCTTTCTGCGCTTGTAGCGAAATATTCCATATCACTGCTGTGCTTACACTTCTGCTCGTATTCTTCTTCATTTGCAGATTTACCGCCGTCTAAATAATGCTGAAGTAGACGATGTACCATAACATCAGGATATCGTCTAATAGGAGATGTAAAATGCGTGTAATAATCAAAGGCCAGACCATAATGACCTATATTGTCTGTTGAGTACACAGCCTTGCTCATGGTACGTATAGCCAGAGTATCTATTAAATTTTGTTCTTTCTTACCAGAAACATCAGAAAGCAAATTGTTTAATGAAGCAGTAGTGCTCTTTCTATCCTTAAAATTCATTTTGTAACCAAAGCGACCTGCAATATTCTGTAAAGCTGCCAGTTTCTCATCATCTGGTTCATCGTGAATACGATAGACAAATGTCTTTTTTTGAGATTGTTTACCAATATACTCTGCCACTTTTCTATTAGCCAGAAGCATAAATTCTTCAATAAGTTTATTAGAATCCTGAGTCGTTTTAAAATAAACACCTATAGGCTCATTGTCTTCGTCAAGGTTAAATTTTACTTCTACTTTGTCAAAAGAAATTGCGCCATCTTTCATGCGCTGTCTACGCATAATTTTAGCAAGTTTATTAAGTTCTAAAACCGCTGTCACGATAGAATCGTCAACTTTATATTCTTCATTAGAAAGCGATATTTCTTTAGTAATTACAGCTGCATTAGTATCTATAATCTGCTGAGCTTCTTCATAAGCAAAACGTGCATCACTATAAGTTACAGTTCGCCCAAACCATTGATCTTTGACCTTTGCGGTATTTTTATCAATTTCAAAAACGGCAGAAAAGGTATATTTCTCTTCGTTGGGTCTTAAAGAACAAGCGTTATTTGATAGTATTTCTGGCAACATAGGTACTACTCTGTCTACCAGATAAACCGATGTCGCACGTTCGTATGCTTCATCATCAAGCACAGTACCGGGAACTACGTAGTGAGAAACATCTGCAATATGAATACCTACTTCATAGTTTCCATTTTTTAAAACCTGAAAACTAAGAGCATCATCAAAATCTTTAGCATCTTTAGGATCTATGGTAAAGGTTAAAACCTCTCGCATATCTCTTCTTTTTGCGATTTCATCTGCTTTTATCGAGGTATCCAGCTTATTTGCATATTCTTCAACTTCCTCAGGAAAATCATGCGGGAGACCATACTGGGCAAGAATTGAATGTATTTCTGTATCGTGTTCTCCAGGCATACCAAGAGTTCGCAAAACAGTACCAAAAGGCGAATCTGCCTTTTCTGGCCAGTCATCAATACGCACCAGCACTTTCTCACCATCTTTTGCATCTCCTATTTTTTTAAGAGGAACAAAAATATCTGTGTACATTTTACCTTCTGCAGATGTATTAACAAAAGCAAACTTCTTTTGTATTTGTATAACTCCTACAAACTCTTCTGTCTTACGATGTAAAACTTTTACGATCTCGCCCTCGTGCTTTTTGCTGCGTCTTTGTTTGTAGATATATACCTGTACTTCATCACCATGTAACGCTTTATTCAGGTTATTTGCAGGAACATAAATATCTTGCTCCATCCCTTCAACCATTACATAACCGCCACCTCTTGAGGATATATCCAGCTTACCTGTATGATACTGTTTTGCATCATTAAAGATATATTTACCTCTTTCTATTTCTTCTATTTGATCTTTCGCTCTAAGCTGAGAAAGTCTTTTTACAATCTCATTACGACTACTGGGATCGTCAACACCCAGTTTTGCTGCAATTTGTTTGTGATTAAACGGTTTGCCCGGTTCTTCTTTAAGAATCTTTAAAACCCAATGTGATAAACTCTCATTTTTAGGAGATGATCTTCTTCTTTTTTTACTTGGCATTCAATGCATTTATTAATTGTGCTTAAAATTAAGGCTATTACACGACATGCTACGTAAAATACTATTATCATTTTATGAAACATAACCTATTCAATAATCATATAGAGTATTTACTCTAATCGTAAATATGTTAAAATTTGAAATTATATAAAATCGTATCTTAAAATTTTCTTAAATTTATTGTAACAAGTTATTTAAAGAAGCGTCTTTCTAAAAAATTAATTGTTATGAAAATCATTTTTAAAAGAGGGACAGTACTCACACTTTTCTTTATCCTAATCTTCATCTTAGGAGTAATTTTTACGGCTTCATATATAAATTCTTCTTTTACAAATTCAGGAATCATTCTTCTTGAATCTGCTACTCTTCCCAATTCCTAATTTTCCTTTTTCCCAATTCTCTTTTACTTTTTACAGTTATCAACAGTATACATAATATTCATTTTTCTTTTTTGAAATTTTAAAATTAAATGTCTCTTATTATTGCTTGTTAATAGCGGTATAACTTTGTGCACTTAAATAATTGTTTTTGATTTTTTACCATTTATACCTCTTTATTAACATGGTTATAAAGAAGAATTCATCTTTAAAATCAATGAATTACTTTTCGCTATCAACAATTGTTTATAACCTGGTTTAACGTAAAAATCTGAATAACTTTCTTATCAACATTATTAAAAATGAAGGTTGAAATTGATCATAACTGCAGCGTAATTTTTTCAATATTTTATTTGCATATTTCACCTCTATAATTGCATTGAAATTTAAATTGGATAATCAAATTTTCCTTATTAGTTTTTGATGACAACTTATAAACAAGAATGTTAACTATATGTTAACTTACTAGTTTTGAATACTATCCATTTTACATCAATTTACAAAGTAGTAGAGATAAGGTATTTGCTACCTTTGTATGAAATAGACTTATCATTATGAAAATTTCAATAGGAAATGATCACGCCGGTGTAGCTTATAAAGACGCTATTATACAACATCTTGAACTGAAAGGTCATTCTTTAGTTAATTATGGTACTAACTCACTAGAGAGTGTTGATTATGCAGATTTTGTACATCCTGTAGCTGAAGCTGTAGAATCTGGCTCGTCAGATCTGGGTATTATTATTTGTGGTAGTGGTAATGGCGCAAGTATGACAGCTAACAAACACCAAAAGATAAGATGCGCACTATGCTGGAATAAGGAAATCGTAAGTCTGGCCAGATTACATAATGATGCTAATATTTTAAGTATTCCCGCGAGATATACTGCTATTGAGCAGGTTTTAGAAATGGTAGACACCTTTTTAGAAACAGAATTTGAAGGTGGAAGACACAGCAGACGTATAAGTAAAATTGCCTGTTCATAAGTCCAGATTCTATATCCCTACTATGCCGCACGACCACGCACACCACCACCACACAGAAAAAAATACAAAAGGTACCAATCTCTTAATCTCTATAGGTTTAAATATTATTATAACTGTTAGCCAGATCATTGGTGGGTTATTATCAGGAAGTCTAGCACTACTCTCAGATGCTCTTCATAATTTTAGTGATGTTTTATCACTTATAGTAAGTTATATAGCAACTATTTTTTCAAAGAAAGAAGCTTCAAGTTATAGAACGTTTGGTTACAAAAGAGCTGAGATTATTGCGGCATTTGTAAATGCTTCTACTTTAATGATCGTCGCTGTAATTCTTATAAAAGAGGCTATAGAGCGTTTTATGGATCCTCATGAGATTTCATCTAACCTCGTTATCTGGTTATCACTATTAGGCATTGTCGCTAATGGTTTTAGTGTTTTGTTGCTTAAAAAAGATAGTAAATCTAACATGAATATGAAGTCTGCTTATCTGCATCTTTTTACAGATATGATGGCTTCTGTAGCTGTTCTCATAGGAGGTTTACTCATGAAATTTTATAAAATATATTGGGTAGATAGTCTGCTTACTGTGGCAATTGGCATTTATCTTATAGTAATGGGTTATGACTTACTAAAATCCTCTTTTAGAGTGCTCATGTTATTCACACCAGAAGATATCGAGATAGAAGATATTGTTGAAGATGTGAAAAGAATACCCGGAATAAAAAATATGCATCACATACACATCTGGCAGTTAAATGAAGATGAGGTGCATCTTGAAGCACACGTCGATTTTTATGAAGATGTTTTACTGTCTGAATTTGACAGGATATTAATAGATATAGAATCGTGTGTTCATGAATATGGAATTAACCACATAAACATTCAGCCTGAGTTTGAAAAGCCAGATAATAAAGAGATTATAGTTCAGGATTAGAATGAAAAAAGTAATTCTTATATTTTTTATTGTTCTAACCAGCTGTTCAGAAATTTCAGATCAAATTTTTGAAAACATAGAGGAAAAGAGAGAAGAAAAGAATAGCCCACATGTTGACTACCTATTTTATAATTCAACTGAATATAATTTTAATGCCGCATACATACATATGTATGGTGAGGTTATAGATTTAGGTTATTTCCCAAGTAAAAGTTACAGTCCGGTTTATAGTAATTATTATATATTAAATTCTGCTGAAGCTGTAATGTATTATAAAGAAAAGAAATTTTCTTACGTGTTACCTTCATTGGTTACACCAGATACGATAAGAGATGATGGTATTTATGTGTATAAAATAAGTATAGATAATTTAAGTAAAAGAACCCTTAAAGTTGACCTTTCAAAACTATGATCTCATTTGATATAAAAACATATGACCAACTCACAAAAGACGAGCTTTATGACATTTTACAGTTAAGAGCAGAAGTCTTTGTTGTAGAGCAGGATTGCCCTTACCAGGATGTTGATGGTAAAGATAAAAAGGCAGTACACGTTCTGGGTTATAAAGAAGAAAAGCTGGTAGCTTATACCAGAATTTTTAAACAGGGAGACTATTTTGAAAATGCGAGCATAGGTCGAGTTGTCGTAAGTAAAAATCAAAGGAAATTTGGCTATGGCTATGATTTAATGAACGCATCTATACAAGCTGTAGAAAAGCTTTTTAGAACAAATACAATCGAAATTTCTGCACAGACCTACCTCAAGAAATTTTATAATAATTTAGATTTTGTAGAAGTAGGTGATGGTTATCTGGAAGATGATATACCTCATGTTAAAATGGTTAAAAATTAAAAACCCAAGCGATATCTCACTTGGGTTTTTAATCTATTGTTGGGCAAAAAAGGATTAAATTTTAATAAGTTTTTTCTCCATATTTATTTCGCTCAGCGTTTCATTTGTAAACTTGTAATGCCCGCGAGTTGTTACTATTCTAAAGCGAAATTTCTTCATTTGGCTCAAAACATCTAAGAAGAGCCATTTAGATTTTAATAATCGTGGCTTTTTAGATTTCAGGCTAATCTCAAAAATATGTTTTTCACCGTCGCGTTCTGCAACAATATCTGGGGTGATAGACATCTCGCTTCCTCGGCGTATGTATGATTTTGGCGTATCAAAACCATCCACATCGGCTTTAATATTTTCAAAACCTCTGTCTTGTAAATAAGATATGGCCTGAGTTAAAAATTCAGTGTTTTTGTCTGTTTCTTTATCTAATGTGATCATAATCCGTAAGTTATCAATTTAAATCTTAAACAGGTATAATATTAAGTTAAATAGCTCATAATGTGATATTAAACCTTCCTTTTAAGAGTTAAAATCGGCTATTATGGGTTTAAAATCGCCTGGTATTTAGAAGAATTGCCCAGTATAGCGGTAGCTTCTGCTATCTCCTCATTATGAGCAATATGATAGTCGTACAAACCTTCTCTGTAGAAATAACGTTTTATAAGTTCGTCTATTATAATTTTAGATATTTCCTTTTCTTTTGTATCCAGTTCCTGCGCTTTTGCAGTATCTATTTTGTTAGAAAGATCACTGTAAGCGCTAGAAATATCGGCCTGTAAACCGTCTTTTTCGGCATTTATGATAACATTTTCGAGAGATTTCTCTGTTTCTGTTTTGTATGAAAAACCTGATTCTTTTAGATAAGCTTTGAAATCTGCGTAATCTTTATCAGAATATTTAAACTTGTCAAGCTGGTCATAATTATGATTGTAGTAAAACTGAGTCGCATAATTAAAGATTGACATATCTCTTAAAAGCGCTTCTGTAACTGCGCTCAACTTTGCTGAAGAAACCTCAATATCTGGCAGAACACCACCCCCATCATAAACCTTTCTTCCATTTTTCGTTTTAAACTCATTATAATCTGCCACATCTGTACGCACCGCATTTCCCTGTGAATCGCGATGCCAGTAATCAAGAGCTTGTATACATCTACCGCTAGGAGTGTAATAGCGTGAGATAGTCACTTTTAACTGAGTGCCATAAGTTAATTCTTTAGGACGCTGTACAAGACCTTTGCCAAAACTTCTGGCACCTACAATTACCGCACGATCATAATCTTGCAGTGAACCGGCTACAATCTCACTTGCAGATGCGCTACGACCGTTTACCAGAACAGCTAAAGGGATATTTACATCAAGCGGATCGTTAGGCGTGAAATACTCTTTGTTATATTTTTCAATAACAGATTTTGTAGTTGTGATCAACTGCCCTTTAGGCAGGAAAAGGTTGCTCACGTTGATAGCTTCAGAAAGCAGACCACCGGGATTACCTCTAAGATCAAGAATTAACGAGGTTGCTCCCTGCTCTTTTAGATCTTTAATGGCTGCAGCTGTTTCTGATGATGCTTTCTTATTAAATTTTGAAAGAACAATATAACCCACATGGTTGCTTATTAATTTAAAATAAGGAACAGCACTTATATCTATAGCTTCTCTTTTAATACTTGTGTTCTGTAATTTTCCCTGGCGCTTATATGTAAGAGGTATTGCTGTGCCAGGAGCCCCTTTTAGCAGATCTCCCGCGTCATCATCAAAATCTGCGATGGTAATGTCACCAATCTTAATTATTTCGTCACCGGGCTTTAAACCCGCTTTATCTGCGGGATAATCTTTATAAGTTTCTACAATTGTTATTTTTTTATTACGCGTATAAACAGTTGCACCAATACCGGTATATTCACCCGTATTGTTAATGCGGGCATCTTCTACTTGCTGCTCATTCCAAAAAACGGTGTAAGGATCAAGCTCAGAGAGCATTCCTTCAATTGCACTGTCCATCAATTGTGCAGGATTTACCTCATCAACATAATTCATATTCAACTCTTTGAATAGCGTAGTGAAGATCTCTATCTGCTTAGCGATCTCAAAAAAGTCGCTTTTAAAACTAACCGTAGTTAACAAAACAATACAGGCAGCGGGTATAAGTAGATATTTTTTTTTCATAAGAAATGCAGTGTTGAAAATTATAAAAACAGTGACAGTGTAAGATAAGAAAATCAGGTATTTGAGGCCAAAAATCGGGTATTAAAGGGTGATTTTTAGCTTAATTTAATCCCTGAACTTCTTTAGTAAGTTTTTCCAGAGTCCTCACCATCAATCTCTCTAACTCAAAATAAGATAAAATATTCTTACTCGTATAAATAAACATCAACGCTATTTTTTTGTCATTGAGGTTTAATAGATGTTTGTTTTTACGAAAGGCTTCACGCATTAGTCGCTTTATTCTATTGCGTGACACAGCTGTTTTGTGATTGCGCTTGCTAACAGAAAATCCTGCCTGAAACGAAACATGTTCTGCAGAAAGTTCACATTCTTTATAAACAAGAATAAGTGGATGAGCTTTAACTGATTTACCCTGCACAAAAAGTGAATCAATTATTTTTTTGCGTTTTAATTTTTCAGCTTTGGGAAAGCTTTGATCCATACTTTTCTCTGTGATTAGGAAAAACTCTTAGACGCCAAAGATAAGCCAAATCATGACCTTAAGAAAGTGAGCCTGCCAGCAACAAAAAACCCTTTGCATAATACAAAGGGTTTTAAAAATAAATTGTTTATTCAATTACATATCTGTTCCCTTGGGCCAGATGTTGTTGTCTTTGTTAATATCTGCCATTTTTTGTTCAGCATCAATTAGCATAGTTTTTATTTCGCCAACAGGCTTATCTATTGTAAAAGTAAATGTAGGATTAGTCCAGGGCCAGTCCTCAAGTTGTGTACGCTCGATGTTAGGAAAAGGATTAGGTTTCTCAGCTCGCATCATTCTTAAAGGAATGGAATAGGACTCCTGAGAACCATCTGTATTTGTAACATAAAAATCTATAGGCATTGGCATAAGGCCAATTCTCTCAAGCGTTACTTGTGTCTTTCCGTCTACTTCTTCTACACTTTTAATACCATAATCTATAGTATTTGTTGTCTGTGTCCAGTCTACAAGATACCAGTCAAGTTGCATACCAGAAACCTTCTCTGCCGTGCGTTTTATATCATTAGGAGTAGGATGTTTAAACTTAAAATCCTTGAAGTATTTAAGCAACGTCTTATCAAGATTTTCTTTACCGATAATATAACCAAGCTGAGAAAGAAATACAGCGCCCTTAGAATAAGCAGAAACTCCATATGCAGCATTTCTATCATAACGATCTGCATACGTCGTTTGAGGCTGCTCAAAACCGCTTGTTGCTAACCTTGAATACGATTCATAACTGCTTGCCTGAGGATGTGGATTCTTTTGATCCATCACATCATTCATAGCTTCGTTAGAAATATAGGTAGTAAAACCTTCATCCATCCATTCATTCTTTGCCTCATTAGAGGCTAATAAGAACTGAAACCAGGTATGTGCAAACTCATGTGCCGTAACACCTATTAAGCTGTTCAAACTTCGTTCACCGGTAATTAGAGTACACATGGCATATTCCATACCGCCATCTCCCCCTTGTATCACAGAATACTGTTTGTAAGGATATTGCCCCACATGCTCATTATAATAAGCCAAAAGCTTAGCCATTACGGGTTGCAGTTTTTTCCAATTGTCTATGATATCAGGGTTGTTTTTGTAGAAGAAATGAAGCTCTACATCATTCTCTCCTTTTATCATATCGTGTATGTAATCTTTATCTGCAGCCCACGCAAAGTCATGAACATTAGGCGCTACAAAGTGCCATGTATATTTACCTTTCTTAGGTTTCATAGCCTTTTGACCTTTTTCGCCATAACCATGACCTATCTCTGCAGGGTTTTGAAGATACCCCGTCCCTCCTATTGTATAATCTGAATTAATGGTGATTTTCACATCAAAATCGCCCCAAACACCGTAAAATTCGCGAGCTATATAAGGATCTGCATGCCATCCCTGGAAGTCATATTCTGCCATTTTAGGATACCATTGTGTCATAGATAATTCTACTCCTTCTGCATTATTGCGACCACTACGGCGTATTTGTACAGGAACCTGACCGTTAAAATCCATTTTAAAAGTTACACTTTGTCCGGGTTCTATAGGTTTAGCCAGCTGCACCTCAAGTACAGTTCCTGCTACTTCATAATTAACAGATGTACCGTCCTGAGTAAGTGAGCTTACTTTTAAAAAGCCTATTTCTTCCGGACTTAATTGTGATATACGATCACCTACCCTTCTATCTGGATCTGCAATGTTTAATGAGCGCACATCCATCTCGCTTCCTGGTTGAAAAGCGTTAAAGTATAGATGATAAAATACCTGCTGCAGCGTATCTGGTGAATTATTAGTATAAATCAAAGTCTGCTTACCGGTATAATTATAGTTGTCAACATTCATGTCAACATCCATTTTATAATCAACATGCTGTTGCCAGTACGTGGTATTGTTTTGTGCGTATATTGATGATGCACATACTATTGTGCAAAAAGCTATTAAAAATTTCCTCATTATAATTATAGAGATTGTTTGCTTGAAAGCTGAGCCATTTTAAAGGCATTATACATATTTATCATTTTACCAGATTTAGAAAGATCTGAGAACTTTGCTTTTTTAGCAGGGTCGCCGGCTACAATTACTTCTGTATTTGTAGATACGCCACTTTGCATAATAATTTCTTTTATCTGTGCGGCGCTAAATTCTGGAAAGTAAGATCTCAACATTGCAGCAACACCAGTAACAGCAGGAGCGGCCATAGATGTCCCTTGTAAGAATTTATATGTATTATCTGGTGTAGTAGACCAGATGCGTACACCGGGAGCAAAAATGTCTACGTTAGATTTACCATAATTTGAAAAATTAGCAACAAGCTCACCACCGTACTTTTCATTAAGTGCACCTACGGTGATTACATTGTCTGCAAATTCTGTAATGTTATCAAGTTGATCATTGGGATAAACAGTATCACCGTTATCAAGATCAATACTTTCATTACCCGCAGCATTTACTATTAAAACATCTTTTTTATCTGCATATTTTATAGCATCATAAACCCATTCCGGATGAGTTGAGAAGTATTTTCCAAAACTCGTATTGATCACTTTTGCACCATTATCAACAGCATAACGTATCGCTAAAGCCACATCTTTATCACGCTCATCACCATCAGGAACAGCTCTCACAGACATTATTTTTACATTGTTTGCAACACCGTTCATACCTACACCATTGTTGCGTTCTGCAGCGATGATACCGGCAACATGTGTACCGTGCAGAGCTTCTTCTTTATCAGGACCTGTAACATTGTTGTTACCGTAATCAGTATCTTTTATGTCGTCTGGATTATCGCCTACTACATCTCTAAAATGAGCATCTGTACTCATGTTAGCACTTAATCGCGTTGACATGCTGTCAAGATCATCTTTGATCAATTTTAGAAAATCCGGGATACTGTCTGCATAATTAAGCATCTGGCCCAAGATAGATTTATTGCGGAGCATAGCTTCATCTGTTGCCGCAAGAGCTGCTACTTCTTCTGCAGTATAATCTTCTTTACCTAATTTTTCTGAAACGGCCTTATGAGCCTGTTCTACAGCCTGAACAATTTGTTCATATTGTGTTTTTTGCTCGATCAGGTCGTCATATTCCTTATCGTATTCTGTCTGTGCCTTTTGATACAGATTATATTGATCCTGTTCATCTTTAGGAACTTGTGCTAAGGTTTTTCCGCTATAGCGCTCTTTATATTTTTGCACAATACGTGCATATTCTAGTTGTTCTGCAACAACATCTCCCAGAAAATTCCACCCGTGTATATCGTCTATATAGCCGTTTTTGTCATCATCCTTACCATTATTGGGTATTTCATCTTCATTTGTCCAGATCACATCTTTAAGATCTTCATGCTCAATATCAACACCGCTGTCTACAACACCCACAATTACGGTAGTACCATTTCCTTTTATTAATTCAGCGTACGTTTTGTCTACGCTCATCCCGGGGATGGTATCGTTAATTATATCTTTTGCGCCCCAATCTTTTTCTTGTTCATCTGTAAGGTTGCTTACTTTAAGGGGAATAGAATCTACATTTTCTACCGGTATAGAAACGAGCGGAGCCGTTGTATCACAGGAAGTTAAAATCACTGCGGCAGAGAACGCCGCAAACACCATTTTTCTCATATTCAATTAATTAATTATGTCGTCTAATTTAAATTTTTCTTTTAATCTTACTCCTTTTTCAGTTTGCTGTACCGTAATTATCGGATTATGTGCATCATGTTCCAGCCAAAAGTAATATTCTCGCTCTGCTGCCACATTCAAAAATTGCTCTTTTTCATTTAAGGTCAATAATGGGCGTGTATCAAAACCCATAACATAAGGCAATGGTAAATGACCTGCTGTAGGTAAAAGATCTGCTGTAAAAACTATGGTTTTGTTATTGTAAGAAATATGCGGAATCATTTGTTTATCTGTATGACCGTCAACAAATAAGATGCCGAAGTTCATTTCTTTACTTTCAACGAAGTTACTTTCACCTCTATTAATAAACTTTAATTGCCCGCTTTCCTCAATAGGAAGAATATTTTCTTTTAAAAATGAAGCCTTTTCTCTGGCATTGGGTTTTGTAGCCCAAAGCCAGTGATCTTCATTGCTCCAGTACGTTGCATTTTTAAAAACAGGCTTTAGAGTTTTATGATCCTTATCCCATTCTATACAACCGCCACAATGATCAAAATGTAAATGAGTAAGAAAAACATCTGTGATATCATCGGGATGAAAGCCTTTAGATTTTAAGGAGTCCTCAAGAGTAAAACCGCCCCAGCGGTAGTAGTAACTAAAGAATTTTTCATTTTGCTTGCTACCCATACCCGTATCAATAAGGATGAGCCTCTCACCGTCTTCTATCAACATGCATCTTGCAGCGATATCTATCATATTATTAGCATCTGCAGGATTGGTCTTAGACCATAATGATTTAGGAACTACGCCAAACATAGCGCCGCCGTCTAACTTAAAATTTCCTGCTTCTACAGAATAAATCTTCATAAGGGTAAAACAAAACGGTGCAAAATACTAAAAGGCATTCAAAACTGATTTTTTAACGGTCCTATTAAGCTATATTTAACAAAGAATTGGAAAATACGTATTTTAAGGTCATTAATAAAAAACGTATACTAGCGCAAATTTTGATGAATGTTAGAACTAGGAGGAATTATTATATTAGGAATTTTGGCACAATGGGTGGCCTGGAAGTTTAAAATTCCTGCTATTCTTCCACTTATTCTTATCGGCTTATTTGTAGGACCCATATCAACTCTATTTACTTATGATGGGTCAAAATGGATAGAACCTATATGGAATGGTGAGGTAGGTATTTTTCCCGGGGAGCGTCTTTTTAATTTTGTTTCACTTGCCATAGGTATCATTCTTTTTGAGGGAGGCCTAACGTTAAGGTTCAGCGAAGTAAGAAATATAGGTCCCATAATTACCAAGCTTATAATTATAGGCTCACTGGTAACCTTTTTTGGCGCGGGAACAGCTGCGTATTACATCTTTGATCTCGATCTTAGAATTGCGTTTTTATTCGCCGCATTAATTATAGTTACAGGACCTACTGTTATCACTCCCATATTGAGAAACATTCCTTTAAAAAAGGATATTTCTGCACTACTCAAATGGGAAGGAATTCTTATTGACCCTATTGGGGCTTTAGTTGCAGTATTGGTATTTGAGTTTATAAACGTAGGCGCAGGCAGTGAGTTTACCTTAACGGCACTTGAGGAGTTCGGTAAAATTGTACTGTTTGGTTTTACATTTGGTTTTACATTTGCGCATGCCCTTGCTTTCGCTATAAAGCGAAATGTTATACCGCATTATCTTCTTAATGTATTTACGCTTGCCACAGTGCTGGGCGTTTTTGTGCTTTCAGACCTTTTTGCTCATGAAAGCGGATTACTTTCTGTAGTTGTAATGGGTATGGTGATGGGAAATATGAAGTTACCTAACATTAAAGAACTGCTTTATTTTAAAGAGTCTTTGAGCGTTTTGTTGATTTCTATTCTCTTTATACTGCTTGCTGCAAACATCAGCATGGAAGATCTTTATTTAGTGTATAACTGGAATGCAGCATCCCTTTTTCTAATTGTAGTTTTTGTATTAAGACCTATAGGTGTTTTTATAAGTGCAAAAGGATCAGGATTAAAATTTAATGAGAAACTGTTTGTAAGTTGGGTAGGTCCCAGGGGTATTGTTGCTGCTGGTATTGCTTCATTATTTGGTTTAAAACTAGCAAGTGAAGGCGTACAGGACGCTGAATATATCACACCTCTTGTTTTTATGATCGTTTTAGGAACCGTTCTGTTAAACGCTACCACAGCACGACTTTTTGCTAAAATTATTGGGGTTTTTCTTACTAATTCTGAAGGTATTGTAATTATAGGAGCTTCAAAAGCGAGCCGTATTATAGGCGAATATTTGCAAAAAAATAACCGTCACGTGGTTTTAGTAGATAGCAACAGCACAAACATTACACACGCCAAAGAGCGCGGTCTAGAAGCTATAGAAGACAGTATTTATTCAGATAGTTTGATGAATAATATTGAGCTAAACGATGTGGGTTATTTGATGGCTTTAACCGGAAATGGGGATATTAATCAATATGCGATAAATAGATTTAAAGACATTTTTGGTGAAAACGGTTCTTTTAGATTGATTACTCCAGATGAGATGAAAGATCCATTAGCGAGTCCTAAAGAAGGTCTTTTCTCACCTACAGACGATTTTATTACGCTAACTGAAGTAGCCAGGAGATATCCTACAATTCAGGAAATAGATGTTGATAGCAGACAAGGTTATGAACGCTTGATAGAAATCACCCGAAAAGATGAAAATATCGTCCCAATCTTCCTAAAAAACGCAGAGGGTGATCTAGAAATTTTAAAGTCTAAAAGCGAAGATCTTGAGATGGAAAATTTTGAAGGGTGTAAGCTTGTTTATTTGGGAAAACCCATAGATATAGAAGAAATTGAAGAACCAGAAGAGGATGATGAAGATCTAATTGTTGATTAAAACTATTCTTTTTCAGACTTTATCCAGTCAACAAGTATTAAGATCATCCCGACAACAGCAGCAACTGCTGGTATCCAGATGACCCATGACTTACCATTAATATCTAGAAATTGAGAGCTTGCTCCCGCAAGTACAATTAAAGCAAGACCAATAAGCTGAATGCGTTTCATTAATCATTTAGCTTTAAAACAGCCATAAAAGCTTCTTGTGGTATTTCTACATTTCCTACCTGGCGCATACGTTTTTTACCTTTTTTCTGTTTTTCCAGGAGCTTTCGCTTACGCGAAATATCACCACCGTAACATTTTGCAGTTACATCTTTACGCAGGGCTTTTACTGTTTCTCTCGAGATGATTTTAGCCCCAATTGCTGCCTGTATTGGGATATCAAACTGCTGGCGTGGGATTAATTCTTTCAGTTTCTCACAGATCTTTTTACCTATGTCATAAGCGTTATCTCTGTGAAGCAAAGCAGAAAGAGCATCTACAATATTTCCGTTTAAGAGCACGTCTACTTTTACTAAATGCGATTGACGCATACCAAGAGGCGAATAATCAAAAGAAGCGTACCCTTTTGATACTGTTTTTAAACGATCATAAAAGTCAAAAACAATTTCTGCGAGCGGCATGTCAAAAGTCAACTCCACACGCTCTGTAGTAAGATAGGTTTGATTTGTGATCTCACCGCGCTTTTCTATACACAAAGACATTACAGGACCTACAAAATCTGATTTTGTAATGATAGAGGCTTTTATATACGGCTCTTCAACACGATCCAGACCTGAAGGATCTGGCAGATCTGAAGGGTTGTTTACTAAAATTGGCGTTTCACGATCTTTGGTTGTATAGGCTTGATAAGATACGTTAGGAACGGTTGTAATAACAGTCATATCAAACTCACGCTCTAAGCGCTCTTGTATGATTTCCAGATGCAGCATTCCTAAAAAACCACATCTAAAACCAAAACCAAGGGCCGCAGAACTTTCAGGTACAAAAACTAAAGAGGCATCATTAAGCTGAAGCTTCTCCATAGATGACCGCAAGTCTTCATAATCTTCTGTATCTACGGGGTAAATACCCGCAAAAACCATAGGTTTTACATCTTCAAAACCAGAAATAGCATTCTTAGTCGGGTTTTTGGTGTCTGTGATCGTATCTCCTACTTTAACCTCACGGGCCTCTTTAATACCGGTGATTAGATAACCTACATCACCTGTCATAATTTCTTTTTTAGGAACCTGTACAAGTTTTAACGTCCCTACTTCATCTGCATAATATGATTTATCTGTAGCGATAAACTTGATTTGTTGCCCTTTTTTGATACTTCCGTTTATAACTCTAAAATAGGTTTCAACACCTCTAAAAGGATTGTAAACCGAATCAAAAATCAATGCCTGCAATGGCTCGTCAGGATTACCTTTAGGAGCAGGAATACGTTCTATTATGGCAGAAAGTATTTCGTCTATACCTAACCCTGTTTTTGCACTGGCAGGAATTACATCAGAAGCATCACAACCCAAAAGATCAACAATATCATCTGTTACTTCTTCTGGATTTGCACTGGGAAGATCTACTTTATTAAGTACCGGTATGATTTCAAGATCGTTCTCTAAAGCTAAATATAGATTTGATATTGTTTGCGCCTGTATACTTTGCGCCGCGTCTACGATTAACAAAGCGCCCTCGCAAGCTGCTATACTTCGCGAAACTTCATAAGAGAAATCTACGTGTCCCGGAGTATCAATAAGGTTTAAAATATATTTTTCTCCCTTATAGGTATAGTCCATTTGTATAGCGTGAGACTTGATGGTAATACCGCGCTCACGCTCCAGATCCATATTATCAAGTAGCTGGTTTTGCTTTTCTCGAGCTGTAACAGATCCTGTAGAATCAAGTAATCTGTCTGCCAGTGTACTTTTACCATGGTCAATATGGGCTATAATGCAAAAATTGCGAATGTTCTTCATGTGCTTTCTTCGTATTGCGTCTGTAACGACCGCTTTAGCCTGCAAATATACGGTTTAGAAAAACCAATATCTAAACAAAATAAAAAGCGCAGTAAAGTAGGAGTAGGGAACGCGGTTAAAATTATACACCACTTGCTAAAAACCTCCTTTTTTTAGGTAATTATCGGTTGCGAAATGCTAAAAATCGCCGGAATAAAATAGAAGTTTCATAATATATGAGGAGCTAATTTGTATTATTTATAAATCGCAATTATATAGGTAACCACATCTATTTAGAATATAGTTTTAAATTATATTGCGTCAACGCTTGCGAATTATATGCGTATTTAGCTCATAAATTTGCTTTTAGCTTTACAATTTGATTATTTATAATAACATTACCACATCTTTTTAACGTAATTTTAACCTTCCAAATTCTACTTGTGAAATATATATTTTATCTCATTATACTTGGTGCGTTTAGTACACAGGCTCAAAATTACACGCTAACCGGAAAAGTTATTGACGCGGAAAAAAAACCCGTGGCTTTTACAAATATTCTGCTGCTTCATGCGGCAGATTCTACATTTGTAAAAGGATCGGTTTCTGAAGACGATGGCTCTTTTGTAATTGAATCTGTAGAAAATGGTTCCTATTTAGTAAGATCGAGTTTTGTAGGTTTTAAAGATAATTACTCGCAGGTATTTGAAGTAAGTCAGGATGTCAGGATTCCCGTTATAGTGCTTGAAGAAGAGGGTGAATTTCTTGATGAGGTCACTGTTGTGGCAAAAAGACCCACAATACAGCGCAAGATAGATCGCTTAGTTTATAACGTAGAAAACAGTGTTGTTTCATCGGGAAGCACCTATGATATATTAAGAAAGACACCCGGTGTGATCGTGCAGCAGGATAACTTAATGATTAAGAATACGCCTGCTACTGTTTATATTAACGACAGGAGGGTATATCTTTCTGCAACAGAATTGCGTAACTTATTAGAAGGTTTTTCTGGTGAGAATGTAAAAGCTATTGAGATTATAACAAATCCGCCGGCTAAATATGATGCCCAGGGTGGCGCTATTTTAAATATTACAACTTCGCGAAATCCATCAATAGGTTATAAGGGGAGTGTAAATGCCTCAAATACGATTGCAATATTGCCTAAATACACATTAGGAACAACGCATTACTATAAGACAAAAGGGGTAGATATTTTTGCAAATTACACGTACAATACCCGCTCTGACTATAAAGAAGATGATAGTTATATAAATTTTTTTGACACTCAGGAAAATGTTGATTCAAGATGGCGCAGTAATTTTGATAAAACCACGCGCACATCATCACATAATTTCAATACTATTTTTGATTTCACACTCAATGATAAAAATTCTTTAAGCTTTTCTTCTAATATTCTGCTTACGCCAAAACAAGATTCTGATATTGCGGTAAATACAGAAATTTCAAATGCACAAAATCAACTGGATTCTTCTTTCATTACAGATAGCCGGTTAAAAGATGACCGAAAAAATATTCTTTTAAACGCTACGTATAAATCAGTTTTAGATGAAAACGGAAGTGAGTTTTCTGTCACTACAAATTATATTAGATACGACGATGACCAAGATCAAGGGGTCGCAACAGATTATTTAGATCCGGAAGGAGCACTTTTAAGACGTACAGATTTTGCAACTGAAGCAAACCAGATCAATGATATTTTTACCGGCCAGCTTGATATTATAAAACAAGGAGCAAGCTCAACTTTTGAAGGTGGATTAAAATTTACAACTTCAGATTCTAAAAGTAATTACGATTTCTACAATTCACAAGGCGATATTGATAGCTATAACGAGAATATTTCAGACAACTTCAAGTATTCAGAAAACATTTATGCAGCATATACCAGCTACAGTAAAGATTGGGAAAAATGGAGCCTAAAAGCAGGTTTAAGAGTAGAATATACCGATATTCAGGGCAATTCATTTTTGCTTGGCGAAGTAAATACACAAGAATATACAGAGCTTTTTCCCTCGGCATATTTCATGCACAGCCCCAATGAGAACAACACTTTTGTTCTTAATTACAATAGAAGAATAATTAGGCCTGACTTTGCCAGCTTAAACCCATACAGATATTATTTAAACGAAAATAACTTTCAGGCGGGTAACCCTGATCTAAGACCGGGAATAGAAAATAAGATCTCGTTTGATTATATCTTAAAGCAGGATTATAATTTCTCGATCTATTATCAACATGTAAATAATAGTCTGCAGTCATTAGGTTTTCAAAATAATGCAGGTAGATATAAACGTTCACTCGATCTCAATGTAGATTATACAGAAGAGTATGGTGTTGATTTTCTGTATGGTTCTTCAGTTACAAACTGGTGGTATTTAAATTTTGTCACATCATTTTTCTATTCAAAAGTGATATTTCCTGCAATCGAAAGCGAGAATTTGTTAGTTAAGAATGATGTGTATGCAAATTACTCTGTCTTGGGGAATTACTTTACATTAAGCAATGACGGTACATTTAGCGGGGATATAACCGGGTATTTTCTTTCAAACAATGTATCAGGTTCTTATACCTGGGATAGACCACAGGCCTCCATTTCGTTTGGTTTAAGAAAAACTTTTTTCAGCGACAGGCTGGTAACAACGGCTAGTGTAGAGGATATTTTAAACACTCTTAACCTTCCGCTTTCATCTCAATACCTTAATCAGGATAATGGGTTTTTTGCAAAATCTGAAAACCGCTTTGTACGCTTCGGAATAAAATACAATTTCGGAAACTTCAAACTTTCAGATAATGAAAGATCTACAGATGCCGAAGAACGAGATAGAATCAAGAAAAAGGAGTTTTTGCCCCAGCCTTAATTGAAGCCCGATTTTTATAAAATATCGCTTTTCATACTGTTCCACACTCGAATAAGTAAGAACGCACAAATCGCGACCATAACTGTGAGCGCTATTGCTAATGTGTAATTACCGTAGATCCAGTTTCCTGTTGCAAAAAGACACCCATAAACAAGCAGGCAACCCAGAACCATTGCCAAAATCCCCGCAGGCACGGTCCATTTTTCTTTCTTATCTACAATAAGTACATCATCTCTTTGCGCTTCAGTAATTATTCTTTTCCAGCCGGGACCACCTGGTTGAGTTTGTTTATAAAAGCTGTAAAGCACTTTATTTTCTTCTGGCGGAGTTAAATAAGTTACTAATAACCAAATTATAGTTGTGATCAGTACAACTAAAGGAAAAGTACTCCATGAGGGCAAAATAGCTTCCGGACCAGAGAATAATTCAGCATCAAAAACCAAGAATAGAATTGAAACAATACCTGAAGAGAACATAGCTGCTATTTCGCTCCAGGCGTTAATGCGCCACCAGAACCAGCGCAAAATAAAGATGAGTCCAGTACCGGCGCCAAACATAAGTATAATACTAAATAACTGCATGGCATTAGTAAGAAAAAGAGCAAGTATAGCGCTAAAAACCATTAATATAACTGTAGAAATACGGCCAATATTTACCAGCTCACGCTCTGATGCATTTTTATTTATTTGCTGTTTGTAAAAGTCATTTACGATATATGAAGATCCCCAATTTAAATGAGTCGAAATAGTAGACATATATGCCGCTCCTAACGAAGCTAAAACAAGACCCAGAAGTCCGCTGGGGAGTTTTGTAAGCATTGCAGAATAAGCCAGATCGTGACCCAGTTTACTTTCTTCTACATTAGGAAAAGCAGTATGTATACTTGCCAGATCGGGGTAAATCACAAGAGAAGCAAGAGCAACCAGGATCCATGGCCATGGTCTTAGTGCGTAATGCATAATATTAAAAAAGAATGTAGCACCTATAGCGTGATTTTCATTTTTTGCCGCCAGCATGCGTTGGGCGATATAGCCGCCGCCGCCTGGTTCTGCACCGGGATACCAGGAGCTCCACCACTGTACAGTAAGAGGTATAATCAATATTCCAATAACCGCCTCTGTGTTGTCAAAATCGGGTAATAATGACAATTTATCGACAACATTGTCATTTGTAAGAATCGCAGCAACACCGCCCACTTCCGGCAAATTCACCAGATAATATGCAGCACTAACAGATCCTACTATAGCTACAAAAAACAAAACAAAATCTGTATAAACAACCCCTCTAAAACCGCCAATTGCACTAAACAAAACGGTAACGGTGCCCGCAATACCTACAGTTTGAATAGGAGATAGCCCCAGCATGATCTGGCCTATTTTTATAGCCGCCAGCGTCACACCAGACATCGCCAGAATATTAAAAACAATACCTAAATAGACTGAACGAAAACCTCTTAAAAAGGCTGCGGGCTTACCGCCGTAGCGCAACGCATAAAACTCCATGTCTGTAGTAACATTAGATTTACGCCAGAGTTTAGCATATACAAATACAGTTAGCAAACCAGTTAAAAGAAAGGCCCACCACACCCAGTTTCCAGAAACACCATTGTTACGCACGATATCTGTGACGAGGTTTGGCGTGTCTGTAGAAAAAGTGGTCGCCACCATAGAAAACCCTAATAGCCACCACGGCATACTACGACCAGATAAAAAGTATTCTGAAGTGTCCTTTCCAGATTTACGGGAAACAATAAGACCAATGGCGAGAACAATTGCAAAAAAACCTATGATGATAGAGTAATCCAGGTAACTTAATTCCATGCTGTGGGAGTTTTAAAAAGACCTTAATATAGTTAAATATACACTTCCTTTTTTGAGCTTTCAAAATTGAATGTAATACATACAGTTTTAAGAATGCCACAGCGCTGCATTCAACAGGATAATTTTGATGCATAGTTGTGGTTTAATTCTTTATTATTTAATGAAATTCAGCCAAGTAGATTCTTAGTTGTTCTACAGGTTCATGATTATACTAGCAGATAAAGCAGAACATTTCTTATTTTTGCACAAAAATTAGACTTTGGCAAAAATTGGTAATATAGATGTAGGAGAGTTTCCATTGCTGCTGGCACCGATGGAAGATGTGAGTGATCCACCATTCCGTGCTTTGTGCAAAGAGCAGGGAGCAGATGTGGTTTATACTGAATTCATTTCGAGCGAAGGTCTAATACGTGACGCTGCAAAAAGTGTAATGAAGCTCGATATTTACGAGAAAGAGCGTCCTGTGGGCATTCAGATATTTGGGGCTAATCTTGAATCTATGCTGCGCAGTGTAGAGATTGTAGAAGCATCAGGGCCAGATATTATTGACATCAACTTTGGCTGTCCGGTAAAAAAAGTAGTTTCTAAAGGAGCCGGAGCCGGAATTCTTAAAGACATTGATCTTATGGTTTCACTTACCGAAGCTATGGTAAAGCATACAAACCTTCCCATAACTGTAAAAACCCGCCTGGGCTGGGATGAGAATTCTATAAAAATTGTTGAGGTCGCAGAGCGCTTGCAGGATGCGGGTTGTAAAGCGATTTCTATTCATGGGCGCACACGGGCGCAGATGTACAAAGGCGACGCCAACTGGGCACCTATTGCAGAAGTTAAGAACAACCAGCGCATGCACATTCCGGTTTTTGGGAATGGCGATGTTGACACTCCGGAAAGAGCAATGAAAATGCGTGATGAATATGGTCTCGACGGAGCCATGATAGGTCGTGCAAGTATAGGTTATCCCTGGTTTTTTCGCGAAGTGAAGCATTATTTTGAAACGGGTGAGCATCTTCCCGCTCCTAATATGCAGGAACGTATTGAGGCTGCACGGAGACATTTACAAATGGCGATTGACTGGAAAGGGGAGAAGCTGGGCGTTTTTGAAACCCGCAGGCACTATACTAACTACTTTAGAGGGATTCCTCATTTCAAAGAATTCAGGACTAAAATGGTTACAAGTGATGATTCTGCAGATGTTTTTGCTGCTTTTGATGAAGTAGAAGAGAAGTTTGCAGATTTCGTTTTCGCTTAAAGCGAAATACACTATTCCAGCATTTTTTCCTGCACCCGACTCGAAGCAGCCAGAGAAGCTAAGATTCCTAAAATGGAGATCGTGGCAAATACCGAAACGAAATTTAGAAAGGTGAATTGCATAGGGTAGGGCAGCGTAGGCGTGATCATCACCAGTTCAAACTGAAGCTGTGCAGAAACAATTAAAGAGCCTAAGCCTATTCCTAAAAGACCGCCAAAAACAGTCATCATCGCGCCCTGTAAAAAGAAAACCTGCTTGATTTCTTTAAAAGTAGCACCCAGACTGTGCAGCGTTTTTATGTTTTCTCTTTTGTCAAGAATTATCATAATAATGCTCCCCACCAGGTTGAAAAGAGCAATGATAAGCACTAGCGTAAAGATGAGGTATACCGCAAGATTTTCAGTATTTAGCATTTTATAAAGCTTATCATTAAGCTGAATGCGCGTTTTTACCTCTACATTATCGCCTAAAATCTGCAAAATATCGGCCTTAGCGGCATCAAAATCGGCTCCGGGAGTCAATTTTATTTCAATAGAACTTATTTCGTCGTCTGCGTAATTAAGCAACTGGCGGGTAAAATTGATGTTAGTAAAAACATACTTTTCGTCAAGATCTTCATTCACCTGAAAAAGATCTGAAACCACTAATCGCGAACTATTAAATGCCTGAGAAGGATCTGTTATTTGCCCTGTTCCGGGTTTAGGAACCATGACACGCAGCAAGTCTGCATAATTATTTGCGCCCAGAGAAAGCAATCTGGAAATCCCGAAACCAATCACAGCTACCGGTTCGTCCTGCGTAAGCCAGTTGCCGTAAAATAAAGTACTGTCTACGGGATTTACCTTGGGGTAATTCTCATCAACGCCTTTTATGTAAGCGATGTGGTTTTTTCCTTTATACTCCAGGAAGGCGCGCTCTTCAATAATTTTAGAATAAAAAGCGACTTCCCGTAAATTTTTGAGGTTATTTCCTTCTTCCGCTGTAAAATTTAAAACCTTCCCGGAAGCAGGTAAAACCTTGATATCCGGGTCAAAAACTGACGAGAATGAAAGACTAAAATCCTTTAATCCCGTAAAACCGGAAAGCACAATAAAAAGCGCAGCAGACCCCACAATAATGCTCAATGCCGAAATTATAGTGATAATATTAATCGCATTATTGCTGCTTCGTGTAAACAGGTAACGTTTAGCAACAAATAATGAGAACTTCATAACGCGTTGTTATGATTTTTTACGCTTAGGCAACAGATCAGGATTTTCTATTGGGTCTTCGCCGCCTTTAAGAGATTTGTCTATAGCGTCAATATACTCAAGAGAATCATCGCTAAAGAAATGTAGCTCGGGCATTCTGCGCAATTGGTGGCGCGTGCGCTGTGCAACCTCATGTTTAATAAAAGGCTTAACGGTATTCAATTCTTTTAAAACTTCGTCTGCTTTATTATGTGGGAAGATGCTTGCATAAACCTTGGCCTGTGACAGATCTGTAGTCACAGCCACTTTACTTACCGATATGATCATATCCTTCACACCTGCCTGCTGTAGTGCCTTTTGCAGCACATCTACAAGATCGCGTTGCAGGACACCAGCTACTTTTTTCTGTCGGTTTGTTTCCATGATGCAAAAATACACTTTTTATAATAGTGCTACCTTTGCGTTTTTAAGAATTAATGTGAGTCATTTATTCATTTAGCAAATGCAGAAAATAGAACATATAGGTATAGCCGTTAAAGATCTGGAAGCTTCTAACGAACTGTACCGTAAACTGCTGGGAGTAGCACATTATAAAATAGAAGAAGTAGCTTCTGAAAATGTAAAAACCTCTTTTTTTAACGTTGGTGACAGTAAGATCGAACTCTTAGAATCTACAGATGAAAATAGCGCTATTGCGAAATTTTTAAGCAAAAAGGGAGAAGGTATTCACCACATAGCTTATGGTGTATCAGATATTTATGCGGAAATCGAAAGATTGAAAACGGAAGGTTTTGTTTTTATAAATGAAACTCCAAAACCCGGTGCAGATAACAAATTAGTAGCCTTTTTACACCCAAAATCAGCTGGCGGAGTACTTATCGAACTGTGCCAGGATATGAAATAATGAAAAAAGTTTTGGTGTAAATGAAACATTAATGTAAATTTGCGCCCTCTTTAACTCTAAGTTAAAGCCGGTCCTATAGCTCAGTTGGTTAGAGCACCTGACTCATAATCAGGTGGTCCCTGGTTCGAGCCCAGGTGGGACCACAGAGTATCATAAAGCCTTTCGATATTTCGGAAGGCTTTTTTTATTCAATAGGTCAAATTTTTATTCTAGAATTAAATATTGACTGGGAGTCATGTTGAATTGTTTTTGAAAACTCCTACCAAAACTTGTCTGAGAGCGAAAACCTACACTCTCTGAGATTTCATAAATTTTTAGATCGGTTGTTTTGAGAAGATGCGCAGCTTTTTTAAGTCGGCTAATGTTGATTAACTGGTTGGGCGACATATCTGATATTTCTTTAATTTTTCGGTATAAAGTTGAGCGACTCATATTCATATATGTTGCCAGAGAATCTACATTAAGATCTGGGTCTTTAAGGTTTTCATCTATTATTTTATCAAGCTTCGATAGAAAATTTTTATCAGTATTAGAAAGGGTAACAGATTTTAAATGGGCAAGTGGGGAGCTTGTATAATGGCCTACGATTGTTTTTCTGTTTTCTATAAGATTAGAAATTTGAACCTGAAGATGATCCATCGAGAAAGGTTTACTTATATAAGCGTCTGCTCCAGATTCAAGACCTTCTATTTTTGCATTTAAAGTGTCTTTTGCCGTTAGAAGAATTACAGGTATATGGCTTGTGTCAACATTTTCTTTAATTTGCTTACATAATTCTATTCCGGTTTTTATAGGCATTCTAATGTCACTTATAACCAGCTGCACATCATAATCTGAAATCATTGCCCAGGCTTCCTGTCCATTTTTAGTAAGAAGAACGTTATAATACTCAGACAATTCTGTTTGAATGAAAGAAGCTAATTCTGCATTATCTTCTGCAACAAGAATAATTGGGGCTTGTTTTTGAAATTCCGCTACTTGTTTTTCTACCCCCTCTGTTAAGTGGAGAGTGGGACTCTTAAAATTTTTAAATTCATCTTTTTGATGAAGAGGTATTCTAAGTATGAAGGTGTTTACTGATTTTTCATTTTTATCAATGTAAAGTTTACCATTATGTAATTCTGTGAGAGAATAAGCAAGAGACAATCCTAAGCCGGTACTCGATTTTTCAGACTCTCCTGAAATACGGAAAAAAGGTTCAAATATTCTGTTTTTTAAATGTAAAGGAATTATATGGCCATCATTTTTAATGGTTATTCTAAATTCTGTTTCCTCTTCTGCGATAAGAACCTGAACTCTGGAATTAGAATATTTTATTGCGTTGCTGAAAAGATTACTTAATATTTTGCGAATGGCTTCTTCATCTACAAAAGCAAGAATATTTTCTTTTGGTTTTACTAAATCAAACTTTAAATTTTTATCCTGAATTAGTTCGCTAAAGCGTAAATACGTTTCTTCTAAAAGCTCACTAATATTTACTTCTACAAAGCTAAGTTTAACATGCTTCATTTCAGTCTTTCTAAAATCTAGTAATTCATTAACTAAATTGAGAAGTCTGGCGGTATTTTTATCCATAATCCCGAGGTTTTTGGGTATTTCGGGCGATTTATAGGACTTTTTAAGCAGTTTTTCTAAAGGGCTTTTTATAAGGGTAAGTGGGGTTCTTATTTCATGAGCAATGTTTGTGAAGAATTCTATTTTTGCCTGATAAATTTCTTTCTCTTTTTCATTCTCAAGTTGTTTAATTTTTCTGTCATTCTTCTCTTTATTGTAGCGGTGATAATATTGTAGCAACAGAAATAAAGCAAGAATAATTATAAAGGTATAAATTCCATAAGCAGTATTACTAGCAAGAAAAGGCGGTAATACTTCTATATTTAGGCTGCTATTTTCATTACTCCACACACCATGACTGTTTAAAGCTTTTACCTTAAACGTATAATCACCGGCTGGTAATTCTGTAAAACTTACCTCATGATTTTTTTCTAAAGCGAGCCAATTATCACTGCTTCCTTCAAGTTTGTACCAGTACTTCGTCATTTCTGGAGCGGTATAACTCAAAGAAGAAAATTCTAGATGAAAGGTTGATTTTTTGTTGGTAAGTGTAATGTTTTTTGTAAAAATAATTGACTTCTCAAGTGGCGATTGTTTTGCGCCTACAGGCACATCTTCATTGTTGATTTTAATATCTGTTATGAAAATAGGAGGGTGATATGTGTTCTGTATAAATTCTTTTGGATTGAAGCTTATTAGACCGTTTACGCTTCCAAAATACATTTCGCCATTCTTGTCTTTAAGAGCAGAACTATAATTAAATTGATCACTTAGCAGACCATTAGATTTAGTATATGTTTTTATTGTATCAGTTTGAGGATTAAATTCTACTAATCCACTAGAGGTACTAATCCACAAATCATTTTTATGGTCTTCTAAAATGGAATAAGTCACATTGCTGGGAAACCCATTTTCTTTAGTATACCGCTTAAAATTCTTTTCTTTAGGATTGTACAGATTCAATCCATTTTCTGTGGTAATCCATAAATTATTTTCAGAATCTTCAAAAATACCATTGATGACATTTGAGCTAATACTTGATTTGTCACTTCTATCGTATCTAAAGAAACCTTGTTGCTGCGTTTGTGGATTGAAATAGAACAAACCATCCCAGTAAGTTCCAGCCCACAGAATACCATTATGGTCTTCGATTAAATAGGTATAATGATAATTTTCAGGAAATTCTTGAACAACTTTAAAAGTGTTACTATCAGGTAAATATTTATGTATTCCTGATGAGGTTAAAATGTATACATCATTATTTTTAGTTTCATAGATGTAAAGAATAAAATCACTGCGCAGGCCGCCTTCATTTTCGCCGGTTCCAAAATGGTCTGTTATCACACCTGTTTTGATATCCATAATATCAAGGCCATGCTCAAAAGTCCCAATCCATAATTTATTACCACGAGGTAATAATCCGTGAATATTGTAATGTGATAAATTCCCTTTATTGCTTACGGAAGGATAATTTTTAAATTCACCTGTTTTAAGGTCAAGTTTATTTAAGCCTGCATCTTCAGTACCAATCCAAAGATTATCAAAATCATCCTTTTTAATTTCACGTATAGCGTTGCCACTAATTGAATTTTCGCCCACTCTGGGAAAGTATCGTTTTATTGGAGTATACTGTTTGGGATAATAGTTTACTCCGCCAAAATAGGTGCCTATCCATATGCCGCCTTCCTCGTCTAAAACTAGCGAGTAAATGGCATTGTCTGAGAGAGAATATGGATTGTTATAATTCTTTTTGAAATTTTTATAGGTGCGATCTTTAAAACTGTAGATAAATATTCCCGACTCACTGGCTACCCAAAGTTCATCCTCATTTATTTTTAGAAAATCCCTTATGAAAAGGGGATTTTCATTTATATCTAACAGCGATGTAAGTTGTTTAGTAAGTCTGTTATAAATAAGAGCCCCGTTGTTTTTTGTACCAATATAAATAGAATCCTTTCCCTGCGCCGCAATGGTGGTAATAATTATTCTTTCATCATTAGGCGTTTTATAATGAAGATTAATTTTTTGAAAAGAATCACTCCCATTGACATATTTAAAAAACTCATCAGAAGACGCGACAAATACATCTCCTGCATCATTTGTTGTGAGAAAAGATGAGTAAAACTGAGTAAAAATAACTTCCTGAGACTGCCCCTTATTCAATGCTAATTTGTGAAGGCTGCCGGAAGCTATAAACCAGAGATTACCATCACTATCTCCTTTAATATCGAGTATTGGTTTATTCTTTGTACTCTCGACCAGAGCAAACGTTTCATTTTTCTCATCATATTTAAATAGGCCTGTATCTGTGCCCACCCATAAATAACCATTGAACTCACTAAGACATCTTATGAAATTACTGCCTATACTTTTATCGTCTTCATTATTATGCTGAAAGAGTTTAAAATTATAACCATCATATCTGTTTAGACCATCCTTTGTGCCAAACCATAAAAAGCCCCGATCATCCTGAAGCATGCTAATGACAGAATTATGAGAAAGACCATCTTCTACCCGTAAATGCTTAAAGGCATACGTTTGAGCTTCTGTTTTAAAGAGGGTTGAAGTAAATGCGATTAAGAAAAGTAACCATTTCATGTCTCTACAAATCAAGTCAATAAATAAATAATGACACTAAACCAATCGTTTCAAGTTTCTACCTATTCGGTCAAATTAACATTTTATAGCTTAAAATTAACAGATTGACCATTTTAGATGAAAAATTGAAACACCTTCTTCAAATATTCAGAATTAAATTGCCCTACTTTGAAAAACAAATATTTGACAATTTTTTTATTTATTCATTTCGCTTTTAATAAGAATGGCTGTTAAATATTGTGTGATTAATAATTAGGCAATGAAAAATAGTCTTCGAATAGATCTTAAAACGAAAGACAAATCTCTTTTCATTCCTCAATTTGATTCAAATAATTCGAACTAAAAAATTTCTAAATGAAATTCTATGAGAACAATTTTACATTTTAATTCTATGTTTAAATTCCTCTTGATTTTACTGGTTTTTTGTACACAGGGCATATTTGCTCAAAGCACAACAGAGGTAACAGGAAGAATTACAACACCAGATGGAGAACCTATACCTTTTGTTAATGTGGTTGTAAAGGGAACTAACCAAGGTACATCTGCAGATATTGACGGTAATTTTTCTATTGCTGTTAAGAGTACAGATACTTTGGTATTCAGTTATATTGGGTATGCAACAACAGAAATTATAGTAGGCGATAAACCTGTGGTTAATGTGCAATTAAAGGAAGACATTGCGACTTTAGACGAAATCGTTGTAGTGGGGTATGGTACGCAACAAAAGAAGGATTTGACAAGTGCCATTGCTATTGTAAACTCAGATCAGATTCAAAAACGGCAGACAACAACTGTTGCAGAAAGCTTGCAGGGTCTTGCATCTGGTGTTACTGTGCGAGGTGGCGGCCAACCGGGACAAGAGGCAAGAATAGAAATACGCGGACTCAAAAATTTGCAGAATGCTAATCCCCTTTATGTCATTGATGGCTTAGTTACTACCGCAAACAGAGATTTTAATCCTAATGATATAGAATCAATTCAGATTCTAAAGGATGCAGCAGCAGCAGCAATTTATGGTTCCAGAGCTGCAAATGGTGTTGTAATTATCACCACAAAAAAGGGTAAAAACGGCCCTTTGAAGATAAATATCAGCTCAAAAATCAGTTTTACAGATGTTCCCAGATATGATCTTGCGGGGCAGGAAGAGTTTGTAAGGCTTAATAATATGGCTTATGACAACGCAGGAATAGCTCGACAGGATCTAGATCTAAGCGTTAATACAGACTGGCAGAAGGAAGTATTTAGAACAGGATTAATTCAAGATCAAAATGTTAGTTTTTCTGGTGGTGGAGAAAACTCTTCTTACTTTATGTCTGGTAATTATTTCGGCAATAAAGGGACTGTTATCTCAACAGACTTTGACAGAATTTCATTTCGTGTAAACTCTAGTGGTAAAAAAGGAGTTTTTAGTATAGGTGAAAATCTTGCATTTTCAAACTCTAAGACAAATCAAATAGGGGCGCCAGAAGATTTAAGAGGAAACCCTTTTATCGATGTTGTACGATTATTACCTACAATCCCGGTTTATGATGACGCTAACCCTGGTGGTTATGGCTATGGTAAATCTGGAGTGGCAAACACCTTTGCTGCAAATCCTGTAGCCATCGCAAATCTTATTAATCAAAATGTAGAAAATTTTAGAATAAGAGGAAATGTCTGGGCAGAAATAGATCCGTTTCCATTTTTAAAATATCGTATAAATTTTGGTTATGAATCTAGTTTTGATAGTTACAATTATTTAAGAAAAGAGGGCAGCTGGACACTTAATCAACCTTTTGAGCCGTCTTTTACCAATCAAAACAAAGCACAGTCTCAAACTCAGCTTCTAGAAAACACCCTTACCTTTAATAAAGATCTGGGGAAACATTCGCTAACGGTTTTAGTAGGAACAACGTACCAGAAAGATTCTTACGAGCAAATAAATGGTACAAAGCGCAACCTATTGATTAATCCCAATACAGGGGATTATTTTGATGTGCTTGATTTAGGAAATCAGGCGCAGGTAGGAGGTTTTCGCAATGAAGCCACATTATTGTCTTATCTGGGGAGATTAGAATATAATTTTGACGATCGTTATTTATTAAATGCAGTGGTACGAAGAGATGGTTCTTCAAGATTTAGCGATGCAAATAAATGGTCTAGTTTCCCATCTGTTTCAGTAGGTTGGAGATTAAGTAATGAATCTTTCTTTAATGTTGAGCAGATAAGTGACCTTAAACTTAGAGTAAGTTATGGTGAGCTGGGTAGCGGGAATATAGGCAATTATGAATATCAGGGCTTTATAAACACCTTTGGCGCTATCGTTTTAGGTGACGGCCAGACTGTTTATCCTTCTGCAACGCAAGTGAGACTTGCAAATTCAGAATTGCGATGGGAAACATTAAAGCAAACCAACTTTGGTGTTGACCTTGCCATGTTTAATAATAAACTACAATTCACTGCAGATTATTTTGTAGCAAGAACTGAAGATGTTTTATTCGGTTTCCCAATCTTGCTTTCTACAGGAAATGATGGTGGCAATCCTATTGCAAATGCCGCAACCGTAGAAAACAGAGGTTTTGAATTTAATTTAGCTTACAATCAATCAATTAATAAAGACTTCAGCTTTAATGCTTCTGTAAACTTCACATCTTTAGATAATGAGCTTGTTTCTTTAGGGAATGGTCTTAATGAAAGCATACAGGGTAATACGATTACAAGAGCTGGCGGTCCTGTAGGGATGTGGTATGTGCTACAAACTGACGGATTATTTCAAAACCAAACTGAAATAGATAGTTATACTAATTCTACGGGTGAAGTGATTATGCCCGGTGCTGTGCCGGGAGACATACGATTTAAGGATATTAATGACGATGGCCAGATCACAAATGAAGACAAAGAAGTGGTAGGAAGTCCATGGCCAGATTTTGAAATGGGTCTTAATTTAGGTTTTCAATACAAAGATTTTGATTTTTCTATGAACTGGATTGGTTCCTTTGGAGCTACCGTATATAATGGATTTCGCAGTATTGTAGACCGGTTTGATGATGATAGTAACTACAGAGCAGGCATTCAGCCCTGGACACCAGAAAATCCAAATACAGATTTCCCAAGAGTAGTAAAAGGGACAACGTTGAACTCACGAGCAGATAGTGATCGCTGGCTTGAAGACGGCAGTTTTGCTAAGCTTAAATACATAGGGATAGGTTACAATATTCCGGCTGCTACTCTGGAAAAGGTAGGTTTTACAAAAGCCAGAATAAGTCTCTCTGCGCAAAATATAATTACAATTACAGATTATCAGGGTCTTGATCCAGAATTCAGTAATAATAACATATTTCAAAGAGGAGTAGATCTAGGATCATTCCCTAATGTTCAAACCTATTCATTAGGAGTAGAATTTGGTTTCTAAAAAAATTATAATCAAGATGAAGAAAATAGTATTTATAACAACCGTTCTATGTTCTCTTTATATGCTGGTTTCTTGCCAGGAAGATGAACTTGACCTTACAAACCCCAATGCTTTAACTACAGATCAGTTTTGGGCAACACCTAACGATGCAGAATTAGGTGTAAACTCAATCTATGCCATGTTTTACAAAGATGGTCTGTGGGCACGATGGATGAATTTTAGGCTTGATCTTACCTCTGACGAAGGCTTTAGTCAAAGCCCTTGGGTAGAACTTGCAGATTGGACTAGATTTAATTATATAAACTATAATTTCTGGGAAGGAAATGCAGTAACATGGCGAGACACTTACAAATCTATCTTTAGAGCAAACCAGGTGCTGGCTAATGTGCCAAATATTGAATTTACAGACCAGACCAGAAAAAAGCAAATTATAGCTGAAGCTAAATTTTTACGCGCTTTCAATTATTATTATGCGGCTCTGTTGTGGGAAGATATCCCATTAGTCTTAGAACCTTCAAAACCAGATGATCTTCCTCAACAGGTTTCAGAAGAAGAAGTTCTTGCACAGGCAGAAGCAGATTTAAATGATGCTTTTGCAGATCTTCCTTTAGCTTGGGATGCCACACAAACCGGAAGACCAACCAAAGGGGCAGCAAAAGCTATGCTGGCGAAGATCTACATGCAACAGCATAAATGGGATCAGGCAAAAACCGCTTTAGATTTTCTAGTAATAGGAGAAGGTGCAACATATAGTCTTGTGGCTAATTTTAAAGACAATTTTACAGACCTAAATGAGAATAATTCAGAATCTGTATTTGAGATTCAGTTTGGTGATCAAAGAAGAGGAGGTACAGACGAGGGTGCAGATGCATCGGTTTCTTCAACAAGAGCCCAGTTTTTTGCTCCCAGAGGTATAGGCTGGTCTGATGGTCAGGCGAGATTTTGGCTTGTAGATGCTTTTAAACAAGAGAAAACTGTTGATGGAAATCTTGATCCCAGACTTGAGCATACTCTTTTCTATCCTGGGCTTTTTGAAGATTTTGGTGATAAAACCTATGGCAGAGACTGGGAGTGGGGAGCAGATGAAGCTTGGTTTAGAAAAGGAGCAAGAGATTATTACAGAGATAATGAAGATTATTATTCTCAGGTTAACTACAGGTTAATACGTTATGCAGATATTTTATTGCGCTATGCAGAAGTCTTAAATGAATTGGGTATGACCACACAAGCCTATCAATATGTTGACATGGTAAGAGCACGCTCTAATATGGCACCACTTGCTCAGACGCATCCAGAAATAGGAAATAATCCTGATTTATTTCTAAATAGATTAAAAATAGAAAGAGTTCTGGAGCTTGCTGGTGAGAATGTGCGATGGGCAGATCTTAAACGCTGGGGCGACTTAGATTCTCAGGCGGCTGTAGATGAAATAGCAGAAAGAGACCCAGATTTTAAAAACTTTAAGGTGGGAAAAAATCAAAGATTGCCTATACCGCAGGTAGAAGTTGAAAATAACCCAAACCTGTCACAACACGCAGAATATTAATTACCTAATCCCTGAAGCATTTTTGAATTAGTTGCTTCAGGGATATTTTATCTAAAAATTAATGAAAATGAGAAAAATTACACTTTGCTTAACCTTTCTGTGTTTAGTGACCATACTATCATGCAAAGATGGAGAAGAACAGACTAAAAATCTTGCAACAGCTTCTGAAGCTGAAGCTCCGGAAAGCAGAGATATATGGACAAAAGAAAAAGCGAATGAATGGTACAAGGAGCAGCCCTGGCTTGTAGGTTCTAATTTTAATCCAAGTACGGCGATTAATCAATTAGAAATGTGGCAGGAAGCAACCTTTGACACGATCACTATTGAAAAAGAATTGGCATGGGCAGAAGATATTGGGATGAATACAATGCGAGTTTATCTTCACGATCTATTACATAAAAACGATGCCCCCGGTTTATATAAGAGAATGGATAAATACCTTGAAATAGCCGATAATCATGGTATAAAAACGCTTTTTGTTCTTTTTGATTCTTGTTGGGATCCGTTTCCACATGCAGGCGTACAGAGAGATCCTAAGCCACATGTTCATAATTCGGGTTGGGTACAAAGCCCGGGGCAGGAAGTATTAAAAGATAGTTCTCAATATGACCGACTTGAAAAATATGTAAAAGAAACCGTTGGAGAGTTTAAAAATGACAAGCGTATTTTAGGTTGGGATATCTGGAATGAACCGGATAATATGACGGGACCTTCGTATGAGGATGTAGAAATTGCAAATAAGGCAGAATTAGTAATGCCTTTGCTCAAAAATGCGTTTGGCTGGGCAAGATCTGTCAATCCTGATCAGCCTTTGACATCGGGAGTTTGGACCGGTGATTGGAGCGATCCTGAAAATATGAAGCCAATGCATAAAATGCAAATTGAACAATCTGATATTATTACCTTTCATAATTACAATACGCCAGATGATTTTGAAAAGAATATAAAAGAGCTTCAGCGTTACGGGAAACCAATACTTTGTACAGAATATATGGCAAGACCTAATGGCAGCACTTTTGAAGGTTTTCTGCCGGTTGCCAAAAAACATAACGTTGGGATGTTTAACTGGGGATTTGTAGATGGTAAAACACAGACTAAATATCCCTGGGATAGCTGGACGAAAACATATACAGCAGAACCCGAAGTTTGGTTTCATGAAGTATTTAGAAAAAATGGTGAGCCTTATAAGAAAGAAGAAACCCAGTTAATAAGCAAGCTAACTTCTGAAGTAAACGTGAAATAGTATGCTGATTTTTGAGGTTAAAAAGGCGATTTTCGGTATAAAAAGGCAGTTATTTCTCTTTAATTTGATCTTGTTTTTTCTTTTTGCGGGTAATGTGATTGCTCAACAGCCAGATCCGCCGGGGCAAATTAAAGTTGGTGAACAAGCTACAAAAGAGGCTTATCTTTTTGCCCATATGACGCATGATGATTACGGTCGTTTGTATTATTCTGTGAGTACAGATGGTTTGCACTGGAATAAATTGAATGAAGGCAAGCGTGTATTTGAAGATTATCAGGGTCATCCTGATATCGTAAAAGGTCCGGCGGGTAATTATTATATCGCCGGCAACACAAGTGATTCTTCACCAGATATCAATATTTGGGTTTCTGCAGATCTTATAACATGGAAAAAGCATTCGGTTTATACTCCAGACCTTAAGGCCACACCTGGATATTCTGAAGCCCTTCAGCGAATAGGCGCTCCTAAACTTTTTTATGATAAGGCGTCAGCACAATTTATAATGACCTGGCATACGCCACACGAGGAGGGAACTAAGGAAGATCCTGAGAGATATTGGGCAAGCCAGCGTACTTTATATGTACTTTCAAAAGATCTTAAAAATTTTGATGGTCCGCCACAGCGACTGTTTGACTGGGATTTTGGGACAATAGATGTTTCAATTAGAAAAGTTGATGACACGTATTATGCTATTCTTAAAGATGAAACGTATCCTACTCTGTACTGGCCTACGGGGAAAACTATTCGTATTGCGCGATCAGGTTCTTTATTAGGACCATATTCTCTTCCGCAGGAACCCATTAGCCCAAATTTTAGAGAGGCGCCTACATTAATTTCTTCGCCTAATGGAAAGATTTGGTATATGTATTATGAGCAATATCCGGGAGTTTCTTACGGTCTTTCTATTTCAGATAATTTAAACGGGCCATGGTATCAGGCATCGGGCTATACTTTTTTTAGTGATTGGGATAAGTACAGTTTGCCTGAAAATGTAAGGCATGGTTGTATGATAAGTATATCAATGGATGAATATAATGCGCTTGTAAATAAATTTGGAATCGATGAAGAAAATTCACAAAAAAAGTAAGTGAACCTATGAAGATTAAATTTAAGTGTAAATATGTCTTTTTATTTTTGATTTCCCTATCTGCGTTTAGTCAGTCAGGCACATTTACAAATCCTCTTTTGCCATCTGGTGCAGATCCTTACAGCACATACCATAAAGGCTACTATTACTATACTAATACGCTGCAAAATAAACTTGTTTTATGGAAAACAAAGAATCTCGTAAATCTCGCAGATGCCGAAAGTAAAACTATCTGGACACCACCAGAAAATACCCAGTATTCAAGAGATATCTGGGCGCCAGAGTTTCATATAATAGACAACAAATGGTATGTCTATTTTGCAGCAGATGATGGTGATAATAATAATCACAGAATGTATGTGTTAGAAAATGATTCTGAAGATCCCTTTGCAGGAGAATGGGAGTTTAAAGGTAAAATAGCGGCAAAACCAGATCGATGGGCAATTGATGGTAATGTGTTTGAATATAAAAACAAGCTTTACATGATCTGGTCAGGTTGGGAAGGAGACACAAATGGGCAGCAGAATATTTACATAGCTAAAATGAAAAATCCCTGGACTCTTGATACTAATAGAGTATTAATTTCTGAACCAACATATATTTGGGAAAAACAGGGTGATCTTGATGATGCTAATAATCCACCTCATGTAAATGTGAATGAAGGGCCTCAATATTTAGAGCATGAAGGTAAAATATTTATTGTCTTTTCTGCTAATGGTTGCTGGACAGATTATTATTCACTAGGATTATTACAATTTAAGGGAAATGATATTTTAGATCCCGCAAACTGGGAAAAGCATTCTGTACCAGTTTTTAAAAAGTCTGAAGAAAATTCAGTTTATGCACCCGGACATAATTCTTTCTTTAAATCTCCAGATGGTAAAGAAGATTGGATTCTGTATCATGCAAACTCTAATCCCGGTGATGGGTGTGGTGGAAAACGATCTCCCAGAATGCAAAAAATTAAATGGAATAAAGATGGAACTCCCGATCTGGGAATTCCTGTTTCAGAAAAAAAAGAATTAGAAATACCTTCAGAAAACTAAAGAAAACACCATGAGAAGAACATTATTTACAGCTTTAATATTATTATTAGCGTTTTCAGGCTTAACAGCTCAGGAAAAATGGAGCACAGAAAAAGCAGAACAATGGTATGCAAAACATGATTGGATTAGCGGTGCCAATTTTATTCCAAGCACGGCTATTAACCAACTTGAGATGTGGCAGGAAGATACTTTTGATCCTGAAACCATAGATCGGGAATTAGGGTATGCAGAAGGAATAGGTTTTAACACGATGCGTGTTTATTTGCATAGTCTGGCTTACAAAGCCGATAAAGAAGGTTTTAAAGCGCGGATGGATAAGTATCTCGAAATTGCCAATTCTCACCGTATTTCGACGATTTTTGTGATTTTTGATGATGTTTGGGATGCTAATCCTAAAATAGGGAAACAACGCGCACCTAAACCGGGAACTCACAATTCTGGCTGGATGCAGGACCCGGGTTACCCGGCTTCTAAGGATGAAGCTAATTTTGATGAACTGGGTGTTTATGTAAAAGATATCATCAAGACTTTTGCAAATGATGACCGCATATTGCTTTGGGATCTGTATAATGAACCGGGTAATAATAACAAGCGCAATGAGAGTTTGCCTTTGCTTAAAAAAGTTTTTGCCTGGGCTAGAGAAGCAGGTCCTTCTCAACCCATTTCTGCCGGACTTTGGGCCTGGGATTTAAAAGACCTAAACGCATTTCAGGCATTAAATTCAGACATTATTACGTATCACGATTATGAAGGTCCAGAGTGGCATAAAAGAGTTATAGAGTTGCTGCAATCACATGGGAGACCTATGATTTGTACAGAATATATGGCCAGAACCAGAGATAGTCGTTTTTCTAATATTTTACCTATGCTTAAAAAGGAAAATATAGGAGCGATTAATTGGGGGTTAGTAAACGGGAAAACCAATACCATCTATGCCTGGGATACGCCTATTAAAAATGGAGAACCTATAGAGTGGTTTCATGATGTTTTTAGAAAAGACGGAACTCCTTACAGACAAGATGAGGCAGATCTTATTAAAAAACTGAATGAAGAGCAATAAGCTGTGATTTCTAAATATCAATTTTCTATCATAATAAAAATAATATGAGAACCTGGAAACATATCGTATTGCTATTTTTTTGCTCAGTTAATCTTTTTGCTCAAAATACAGATGACCAAATTTATCTGGCAGATCCTACAATATTTCTAAATGAAGGAACTTATTATCTGTATGGAACTAAAGGTGATAATACGATTGAAGGCGAAGGTTTTTTAGTATACACTTCTCAGGATCTCAAAACATGGAAAGGCCCTGCAGGAAAAAAAGATGGTTTTGCATTGAAGAAAGGGGATGCCTTTGGGACAAAAGGGTTCTGGGCACCGCAGGTTTTTAAGTTTAATTCAAAATACTATATGGCCTATACGGCAAATGAGAATATTGCGATCGCTTCAAGTGAGAGTCCGTTAGGGCCTTTTGTAAATGATAAAAAAGCATTAGAAGCTTCTGTAAAGCAAATAGATCCTTTTATTTTCTTTGATGACGGAAAGGCTTATTTGTTTCATGTACGATTACAAAATGGGAATAGAATTTTTGTAGCCGAAATGACTTCAGATTTAAAGCAAATTAAAGCAGAAACATTAACGGAATGTATTACAGCTGAAAAAGGATGGGAAAACACGCAAAATGCAGACTGGCCGGTTTCTGAAGGACCCACTGTTATTAAAAAAGATAATTTGTATTACCTTCTTTATTCGGCTAACGATTTCAGGAATCCTGATTATGCTGTAGGATACGCCACTAGTGAAAGCCCTTTAGGACCCTGGATTAAATCGAAAACAAACCCTATAATGAGTAAAGAAAACTTAGGGTTAAATGGAACAGGGCATGGTGATTTATTTTTAGATAAAAACGGAAGGATGAATTATGTGTTGCATACGCATCTTTCAGATTCTGTCGTTGCTCCTCGCAAGGCGGCTCTGGTTAAAGTGAATTTAAATGCTGAAGGTATAAGTATTAGGCCTCAATCTTTTGAATTTCTGAAAAAGCAAGAATAACAAATGTTTTCTTTTCGCTTAAAGCGAAATCAAACAAAAAAAGCTGCTTCAAATCGAAGCAGCTTTTTTTATAAAACCAAAACCATTTTAAAGCAAATGATCCAGCTTTATAGGTAATTCACGCACGCGTTTTCCTGTGGCGTTATAAACAGCATTAGAAACGGCTGCGGCTACACCTACCATGGCAAGTTCGCCTACGCCTTTTGCGCCTAATGGGTTTACAATTTCATCCTTTTCATCAACAAAAATGACGTCAATATCTTTAATATCTGCATTTACAGGAATATGATATTCTGCCAGGTTAGCGTTCATGATACGGCCAAAATTCTTGTCTACCATTCCCTCTTCTTCCAGCGCCATACCAATGCCCCAAACAGTGGCTCCCAATAACTGACTTTCAGCTGTTTTTGGGTTGATAATTCTACCGGCCGCAGATGCATTTACCACTCGCGGAATCCTAATCACGCCCAGATCTTCATCTACATGAACTTCTACCATAATACAGCAGTGCGCATAAGCCGAATAATCTTCGCGTTCATCTTTCGGTTTTTCCTTGTTTGTAACCGATATTGACCGCTTTTGCGCCAGTTTTAAAACATCAACATATCTTAAAGAATCACCGTTTTTTAGGTTAATTTCGCCGTTTTTGAAGGTAATATCGTCGATTTTTAGATCCTTAAAACGGTCGTCGTGAGCTTTCGCTAAAGCGAAAATTTGCTCCTGTAAAGCTTCACACGCATTCTTAACCGCAGAACCTACAGAAGAAACCGTCCATGAGCCGCCCTCAATAGGTGATTCAGGCAGTTTTGTGTCTCCCAATTTAAAAGTTACTTCATCCATATCAATGCCAAAATATTTAGCAGCGATCTGGCTCATTACAGTGTATGTACCCGTACCAATATCTGCAGTTGCGGTGCTAACGGTAAGCTTTCCATCTGCATCAAATTCTGCCTTTGCAGAAGATTCTTTTTGCATAGCTTCCCAAACTCCGGTCGCCATACCGTACCCTACAAGGTTGTTCCCTTTTTTTACAGAGCGTGGTTTTGGGTTGCGTTCTTTCCAGTTAAATTTATCTGCGCATTGTTTGTAGCATTCGCGCAGCTCTTTGCTGGTAAAAGGTTTGTCTTCGTTTTGATCTCTTTCGGCATAATTTAAAAGGCGGAACTCTAACGGGTCGATTCCTGCTTTTTCAGCAATCTCGTCAATAGCGCATTCTAACGCATAAACTCCTGAAGTTCCGCCGGGAGCGCGCATATCGAGCGGGGTGTAGGCTTGTACAGGTATGAGTTGATAATCAAGCTTTACATTTTCACATTCATATAAAAGCCCGGACCAGTCAACTACCGGTTCGCTGTATTTTTCAAAAGTTGAGGTTTCGCCCAGTGAAGTATGTTGTATGCTCATTAGCTTTCCATGTTCATCTGCAGCTAATTTTAGCCTGTGAATATTAGCCGGTCTATGCCCAAAACTGAACATTTGCCGTCTGGTAAGACTTACTTGCACAGCTGCTTTTAATTCAGTCGCCGCCAGCGTAGCTAAAAATAACTGATACTGTGGTCGTAGTCCAGAGCCAAAAGCCCCTCCTACAAAGGGAGATATTACCTGTACTTTATCTTCGTCAAAACCAAAAACGCCACAAACATAACCCTTGCTGTTTGCTACGCCCTGTATCTTATCATAAATAGTAAGACTGCCGTCAGAATTCCAGATAGCCGTTGTGGCATGCGGTTCCATTGGGTTGTGATAATGCCGTGGTTGTTGGTATTCAACCTCTATCTGATGTTTAGCTTTCGCGAAAGCAGAATCTGCATCGCCACGAGGTTCTGGAGGTTCTTCTACATCTTCGTGTGTAGCATTGGCCAGATTTTCTTGTATAGTAGCCGTAAATTTTTCTTCGCTGTAATCTATGTCAACTAATCCTGCGGCGTAACGCGCCAATTCAAAAGTTTCGGCTATAACTAAAGCGATGGGTTGCCCGTTATAAAGAATATTATCATTGAATAAAGGGCGAAAGGGTTTTCCGGGCGGCGCTAAGGGATCACTATAATCTGAATTATCATTGATGTAATCAGGAAGATTAAGGTGTGTGAACACTTTTACGACTCCGTCTAAATTTTCAGCTTCTTCAGTATTGATCGCTGTTATTTTACCATTAGCGATAGATGACTGTACAACGTACCCGTATAATAAACCTTTGGGTCTGTATTCTGCAGCATAAGGCGCTTTTCCCGAAACTTTTAATGGGCCGTCAACACGCGGCATTGACTGTCCTATATAATCTGTGATGCTCATTATTTTTCGGTTTTAAGTTTAGCGGTTGTTAGTGCTCGTACAATGGCTTTATGTGCTAACGGAATTTTAAAATCATTATCTCCAAAACCTTTCGCGCCGGCGAGTAATTTTTCAGCCAGATTTTTAAAGGTTTCTTCGTTTGCGGGTTTGCCTATGCATTCTTTTTCAGCTGCAGGAATGCGCCATGGTTTATGCGCCACGCCTCCCAGAGCAACTCTAATGTCTTTTATTGTATCACCTTCAAGTTCTAGCGCCGCAGCTACAGAAACAAGTGCAAAAGCATATGATTCACGATCTCTTACTTTTAGATATTCAAAGTGAGATTTGAAGCCTTTATTGGGCAGATCTATTGAAGTAATAACATCACCAGGATTTAAGTTATTATCCTTTTCTGGATGATCTCCCGGTAGTCTGTGAAAGTCAAGAAAATCTATTGTGCGTTCTCCATCTTCTCCGGTTACGTTTACCTGAGCATCAAGAGCAGCCAGAGCAACACACATATCTGATGGATGCGTTGCTATGCAACTTTCACTTGTGCCCAAAATAGCGTGAATACGGTTAAAACCATTAATAGCAGAGCAACCGCTGCCTGGTTCTCTTTTATTACAAGGCGTTGCCGTGTCATAAAAATAGTAGCATCTTGTACGCTGCATAAGATTTCCCCCATCTGTGGCTTTATTTCTTAATTGTGCAGAAGCACCAGATAGTATGGCTTCTGCCAGAATAGGATAGTTATGTGCTACTTCTGCGTGATAAGCGGTATCAGCATTTGTGGCCAATGCACCTAGGCGCATACCGCCATCTTCAAGTAATTCTATTTTATCGAGAGCAAGACGGGTAATATCTATAACCTCTTCCGGGTTTTCTACCCGGTATTTCATGAGATCTACCAGATTTGTTCCTCCTGCTATTATTCTGCTTCTTTTAGTTGTGCTTGCAGTTACCGCTTCATTTACACTGCCAGCTTTTTGAAAGGTGAAATTATTCATGATAACTGGTCTTTAAATGATGATTGATCTTTTACTTCTTTAACTGCTTTGTAAATATTTGTGTAAGCGCCGCACCGGCATAGATTACCACTCATAAGGTCGCGTATCTCTTCAGGGTCGTTGCCTTTGCCTCTGTCTACCATTGCCACAGCAGAACAAATTTGACCCGGTGTGCAATAACCACATTGGTAGGCATCGTGCTTTATAAAAGCTTCTTGCATGGGATGCAGTTTTTCTGGAGTACCCAGACCCTCTATGGTAGTGATCTCAACATCATCATGCATAACAGCAAGGCATAGGCAGCTGTTGACATTTTTGCCATCAACAAGAACAGTACACGCTCCACATTGACCGTGGTCACAACCTTTTTTTGTTCCCGTATAATTTAAATAGTTTCTTAATGCGTCAAGAAGTGTAGTTTGTGGAGATATAGTAAGTGTTTCTTCTTTATTATTGATCTTAAGAGTTACCTGATGCAGTTTAGGTGGACCTCCTTTAACAGACTTTGTTTTTTCGGCAGAGTTCATAACTAAGGTTTTTTGTTGGTTAATCAAAAAGTAAAATGCATTAACTGCTTTATTAACAGCAAGAAAGAATGCGTTATTTTATCTTTTTTTTAAAAATAGAATTAAAAAAATCAGATTTATTTAAAAAAAATATAAAAGCATCTTATTTAACGATTTCTCTTAAAATTGGAGAATTTGGTCAAATAGAATAGAAAACCGCTCTAAAACGTCCAAAAATCGACCTAAAATGACAAAAAACGGAAAGGTCACTCTGCTTTAAAAATGTCTTCTTTAACCAGATTATTCCAGTCTGTATTTTCGGTATTTAGTATATCTTCTACACGCTTTACAAGAAGGTTGAAAGCTCCGGGTTTATTATACGGCTCTGTAGAAGTTTCGAAAAAGAATTTTTCGCGTTTCAGCTTTTCTGCAGTGTTTCTATAATTGAGCCACTTTTCGTGAAAACGCATAAGCGAAGCAATTCCTGCTAAAATAGCAACAATCGCCCCCAGACAGCCCAAAATAATTCGGTTGTACGAAACAAGAAAAACACTCATATTTTCGAGACCGGCAATAAGCGGAATAAGCATAGAACAGATAATTATAAAACCTTTTATCCTGTAATTGTAATTCTTGTTTGCAGCGCTTTTCTTTCTAAACCATTTTAGCTGATCGTCAATACGTGTGGTAATATATTCTTGCTCGCTCATGATAAATTAAATATCTATGATTATACATTTTGCGCCTCTTTTTTGCACTTCTTCTATCATATGATTAGTGCCGCCGGGACCATCGCCATCTTTTCTATTCCATAAAGCCAGAAAAGTCAGGTTGTAATCGCCTTGTGATAGTGCAGAGTTTAAGATCCACCTGTTGTTGCGCTCCCAAATTGTATAGTTCTCTTGTGCCTTTAACCATTGCGGAAGTTCTTTAGTTTCGGAAAGAACCTGCGCGGGAAGCAGGTTATATAATTTATTAAAACGCTCGACCCACTGCGGGCCCGCAAATTGTACTGAAGCGACTATGAATTTTTCACGCGGAAGCGCTAAGTAGATCTCTGTTTTAACACCTAGCTCCATACAAACCTCATGAAAGAGAATATCACCGCCACAAGCGCCACCGGCAATACCTTTTACTTTTAGATCCTGAGCTTCTAAAATTGATTGTACCTGCTTTTTTATTTTTAAGCGGACTTCATCTTCTTTATCAGGTGGAAACCTGGGAACTTCCCTGTCTGGCTTGTCGATCATGTGACCTGAAAAAAGAATAATGTATTCTTTTTCCTGTTCTTCTCGTTCTACAGTATTCTCAAAAACCCGAAGGGCAGCATCAACATTATCTGTCAAAATATTTAGTTTTTTATAGATCAAAAGCTGGCGTTTTGCAGAATTTAAGTTGAGGTCTTTGCTAAGCTGCATCGCCATTCTATACATGTTCTCAATCTTCTTAGGGTTGTTATTGATCAAAAAAGTTAAGTCTGCCTCAGTAATATTTACCCAAGCATTTACTTTATGATCTCTCAACAACGCCTTTTTTTCTGCATTTATCGCTGCCTGAATTATGATTGATAAGTTATTAAATTGTTTGTTATGTTTTTTGAGTTCAAAATCTGCTTCTTCATCAGAGTCGAATAAAGAAGACCATTGTCCCGGGCGGGCTTCGGCAAGAGAAATGATTATTTTAAGTAAGCCCAGCGCATTAATGCCGCTATAAAAATGATTAAGATCTTCATTAAAACCACTCAAATAATCATTGTAGGCGTTACGTAAAAACTGCGATGTAAGCGCATCACCTAATATTGTCTCAATGCTGGAGTTGATCCAGGTTTTAATCCAGGAAGCTTTGTTGTTTCTAGCGCGCAGGGAATAGATTTCTGCCCTCTTTTCACGGGAAAAAGCCGTAATACGATCCATCAGAAAATCAATAGCCAGTCTTGATTTTGCAAAAAGCTCTGCACCCAGAACAGGGTTATCAAGAATTTCTTTTTCGCCTAAGCGTTCATAAATTGTTGCCAGCCGGTCGTGAGCATCAATATCATTAGGCTTTAAATTTCTTATTTTCTCCCAGGTTTCACGTGCGTCTTTAAAAGCGGCAAGATTGTATTGTATTTCTCCCAGAAGGCGCAATGCAGGAATTTCCCAGGCAAAATAATTTACTTCGCTGGCAAGTAGAGCTAATCTTCCTATTTGTTTGCTGCTTTTTGCAACCTCTGCTTCTTCACTAAAATCGGCCGGAATTGCCAGAAAATCTTCCGGATCCTGTGGTGTAAGCTTGGGCAACATTAGGAAAACCGGGCTATCAACTCTGTTGGAATGAATGGTCTCGCGTAAGCCTTTAGTTAAAGAATCTAAAGCCAGACTGGGATTATTCTCGTCATAAGTCAGGTAACGATCTGTTTTTAGGTCGAAAGGAACCACATCTTTGCTGCAGCGAATTAAAAAGGTTTTTTTATCCCGAAGAGAATGCCTGATACCTAGCTCATAAAAGGCATTTGCGTTGTGTATGGAAATATCTGCAATTACAAGATCACTTGTTAATAGTAGCTGAAACATGTCCTGCCTTATGTTACCCGCTTCTACAATTGCTGCGGTGGTGTAGCCACGCACGCCCGCTTTCTCCAGCGCAGGCACAATGAGTTCATCCTGAATTTTTTCAAAATTCACACCTTGTTTTATCCCGAATGGTCTGATTATGAAAGCATGCATGAATAACTACTCTATAAATGAACCAAAATGAGCCAGTTTTACCTGCTTTTGGGCCGTTTTTGACCCCACTTGGCGGAGTTTTTCAATATTCTTCACAGAATCCATCTCCCTAATATCTTCTGAAGAAATATTGTTAAGTTCTAAATCGTCAAGACCTTTTCGGCTTAAGTCGGCATTGTAGCGCACGTAAAGAAAATTTTTATGCGTATCCTGCGTCAAGGGAATATCAGAGCCGTCTACTTCTTTCATGATCATATCTTCTACTTCACGGTCAATGTGTGCACCATAAGTACACCTGCCCATAAGCCTGCAATTGATATCCTGATCAAGTTGCATAGTGTACATGAGATTATTGGGTAATTCTTTAAGCGTGTTGATGAGGTTACCGTAATCGCCTTCAGAAGGAGCGCTTCCTGTGCCGACTGATACAAGAAGGAGGTTTTTTTCGCCAACAGGCCAATTTAATTTATAAGCTGGGTGCGTTGCCATTTTATACATTAAAAAAGCCGGATTATTATAAGGTGTCACTCCGCCATCTACAAAAACAAATGTTTTAGAAGGATCGTTTTTATCCCACTCGAGTGTTTCTGGCGGAAAAAATGCGGGAGCCGCCGTACTTGCGCGTACAAGTTGATACAGTTTTATCTTGAGGTTGCAGTCTGGCCTGGATTTATCATTATATTTAGCCAATGGATTATTGCTCACTGGCCATGGCGAATCTGTACTGCGGTTCATAGTTACGACCAGTAGCAGCGATCTAAATTTACCATTGCTAAGATCAAGGTCTGTATCTGCACCAAAAGTTTCTTTGAGCATATCGAGCAATGGGCCAGACTCATAAAAGGAGCGCCAGCGTTTGAGCAGAAAGGTTTTGTCAAACATATCTTTCCCCTTTTTTGTATAAAAGTCTAACAGTTGCTGTACAGACATACCAATTGATAATCCTGTGGCTATAATTGCCCCTGTGCTTGTGCCGCCTATATAGTCAAAATAATCTGCGAGTCTAAAGTCATCGTTTTTGCCCAATTCTTTTTTTAGATCCTTTTCAAGCTTTAAAAGAATTTCTAAAGTAATAACTCCCCGTATGCCCCCACCGTCTAATGCAAGAATCTTGCGTGGTTTTACGGTTTCATACCTACCAGAAAGATTGCCCCAGGTATTATTAAAATCTGCCATATCATTACTTTTAATAAGTTATGCAATTGATAGGGGCAAGAATTAATGATAGAGGCATTAAATTAATGATTATCTTTTAATTTATAGCGCTTAGCTTATCTAAATAATTAGAAATCAATATATAGAAGTGTGATTATCTAAAAAACAATCTTGTTGCCGATAGTGTCATTTTAAATGGAATTTTAGCAAAAATAGACTTTGGCAAAACTCCCGTTATGTCTTTAACGTAGGTTGAGTATGAAAATGGTTTAAGAGCGGGATTTTTTAAATTGACCAGCTATAAAGTATAATTATAAAAAATAAAATACTATATTGATATAACTAGCAAATATTCAACATGTTAAATAAAAAGGGTGAAATAATATAAACCACTGCTTAACAGCGGTTTAATTTAAAACCAATTTAAAATGGTTGTTGCAAAATCATGGTTGTGAATAAATTATTATATTTTTGCCTTTGAAAAGGCTAAAAATCCCTAACCTTTTAGTAATAAGAACAAATGGGCCCCAAACTCAATAATTTGTTTATTATCCCCTTTATGATATTGTATAGCACAGTATCATTTGCTCAGGATAGTAAAACACCCCCCGCGCCAGGAAAAGCGCCAGGAACACCTCCTCCAGGACTGGTGTTGCCTATAGATGATAATGTCTGGGTGCTTATAGCTGCTGGTTTGATATTGGGAATTTATTTTACTAAAAAGGGAATTTCTAAGACCTCAGGCTCATAATTTTACTCACATACTTGCCTATTACATCAAACTCCAGATTTATAATATCTCCTTTTTTTATTTTTGAGAAAGTTGTGTGTTCGTATGTATAAGGTATAATCGCCACGCTAAATTTAGAAGCTCGTGAATCAACTACGGTAAGACTTACACCATTTACAGTTATTGATCCTTTTTCTATCGTTACATTATTTAAAGAAGAATCGTAAGAAAAAGTAAAGACCCAGCTTCCATTTTGCTCAACGATAGACTCACAAACAGCGGTTTGATCTACATGCCCCTGCACGATATGCCCGTCAAGACGCGTTCCCAGTATCATTGCGCGTTCAAGATTTACAATGTCTGTATGTTTTAATTTCCCAAGATTAGATTTTATTAATGTCTCTTTTATTGCTGTCACTTTATAAGTGTCATTAGCAATCTCGACAACCGTAAGGCATACGCCATTGTGCGACACACTTTGATCTATTTTTAACTCTGGAGTAAGCTTGCTTTTAATTGTAATATTTAAGTTGTCGAGTTGCTCTTCAAGCTTAATTACTTCACCAAGATCTTCTATAATACCGGTAAACATTGTTGCGTTTTATTTAAGTACTTTTGTGTTGTAAACATACAAAACATTGCAATAGACGGGTATTGATGAAAGACGAAAATATAAAAGTAGGAATCTCAATAGGAGATATTAATGGTATAGGAGGAGAAATTTTTCTCAAGACGTTTGAAGATAGCAGAATGCTTGATTTTTGTACGCCTGTGGTTTTCGCTTCTGCGAAAACAATTACCTTTTTGATCAAGCACTTTAATCTCAATATCAAGTTTCAGGGTATTAAATCTATCGATCAGGTTGTAATAGGCAAAATAAATGTCATCAATGTGTGGAATGAAAATGTGCAGGTAGAATTTGGTCAGGAAACTCAAAAAGGCGGCCAATATGCCATAAAATCGCTTAAAGCGGCAGTAGAATCGCTTAGGAATAATGAAATAGATGTTCTTGTAACAGCGCCCTTAAGTAAGGCTAATATACAAGAAGAAGACTTTAAATTTCCGGGGCATACAGATTACTTGAATCAGGAGCTGGAAGGAGACAGCTTAATGTTTATGATTACAAACAGCTTAAAAGTTGGGTTGTTGACAGATCATGTTCCCGTTAAGGATATTGTTTCTCATATTACACCAGAACTTATTCAAAAGAAATTTCAAACTGTTCACGACACGCTTGTTCAGGATTTCGGGATTTCTAAACCTAAAGTTGCCTTTTTAAGTATCAATCCGCACATAGGTGATCATGGTGTAATAGGCAAAGAGGACGATGAGGTTTTGATCCCAACACTTGAGAAAATACGCGATAAAGGCCAGTTAGTTTATGGGCCATACTCAGCAGACAGTTTTTTTGGCAGTGGTAATTATAAGAATTTTGATGCGATAATAGCAGCCTACCATGATCAGGGATTAGTGCCTTTTAAAACTTTATCCTTTGGTAAAGGAGTTAATTTTACTGCAGGTCTCAGTGCTGTACGCACTTCGCCAGATCACGGCACAGCCTTTGAAATTGCAGGAAAGAACGTCGCAGACGCAAGTTCTTTTAAAGAAGCGGTTTATACAGGAATTGATATCTTTAAGAAGAGAAAAGAATATAAAAAACTAACTCGCAATGTGCTTAAAAAGCAATCTAAGAGGCAAACTTCTTCAGCGCGTTCACGTTAGAGGAAAAAGGAATTAAAAATTTTTATATAAACTAATTTTCAGCTAAATAAAAATTTATATCTTTGCACCCGCCTTTTGGGGAAAGAGTTGATTAGGAAAGGAAAAAAGGAATGAAACATTTAAAAGCGTTTACAATTCAGTTTGTTGGCTTAAAACAAGGTGAACACGATTTTGAATATCATATAGATAATAAGTTCTTTGAGCATTTTGAGTATGATGATTTTAATGAAGTCAACCTTGATTTAAAGGTTAGATTAATTAAAAAAGCCACCTTACTTGAATTCTATTTTGATGTTACGGGTACCGTAAATATAAACTGCGACCTTACTAACGAGCCGTTTGATCATCCTTTAGAGGCAGATTATCAGCTAGTAGTGAAATTTGGTCAGGAGTATAATGACGATCTTGATGACATTTTAATAATTCCGTATGGTGAGTATGAGATCAATATTGCTCAATACGTTTATGAACTAATTGTTCTGGCGATGCCTAATAAGCGGGTTCACCCCGGGGTTAAAGATGGAACATTAAAATCTGAAATACTAGACAAGTTAGATGAGTTAAGTATTAAAGGTGAAGAAGAAGAAAATACAAAACACGATACCGATCCTCGTTGGGACGGATTGAAAAATTTTTTAACAGACAAATAAAATACGGTAATGGCACATCCTAAGAGAAAAATCTCAAAAACCAGAAGAGATAAGAGAAGAACACATTATAAAGCAGCTATGCCTAAAATAGGTGTTGACTCTACTACTGGTGAAGCGCACCTTTATCACCGTGCTCACTGGCATGAAGGTAAATTGTACTACAGAGGACAAGTTGTTATGGATTCTGCTAATACAGAGGAAGTAGCCTAGTCTAAGTAATCAAGCATAATAAAACTCCCAAATACCGGGGGTTTTTTTATTTTAGCCAATTATCAAAAAAAGTTAATATTTGAGCCAAAGTGTTCAAATTTTAGTACTTTTCACCTCATTTTGAAGCGAAAATGCTCCATTTTCGCAGAAACGAAATTTATATGAGTAAAACCACGGCAGCAATTACCGCTGTAGGTGCGTATGTACCTGAATATGTGCTTACCAATCAAATTTTGGAAACCATGGTTGATACCAATGATGAATGGATAACATCCAGAACGGGTATCAAAGAACGCAGAATTCTTAAAGACGCAGATAAAGGCACGTCCTATCTTGCAATTAGGGCGGCACAAGACCTAATAAATAAAAAAGAACTTAACCCCGAAGAAATAGATCTGGTCTTAGTTGCTTCAGCAACGCCAGATTTACCCGTAGCCAGTACTGCAGCTTACGTTGCAACAGAAATAGGAGCGGTAAATGCATTTTCTTATGATCTGCAAGCAGCATGCTCAAGCTTTTTATACGGCATGTCTACGGCCTCTGCATATATAGAGTCAGGGCGCTACAAAAAAATTCTACTTATAGGGGCAGATAAAATGTCTTCTATTATTGATTATACAGACCGTACCACCTGCATTATCTTTGGGGATGGTGGTGGCGCAGTCCTTTTTGAACCCAATGAAGAAGGTTTAGGCCTGCAGGATGAATATCTTAGAACAGACGGTATTGGCCGTGAGTTCCTTAAGATTTCTGCTGGCGGTTCATTACTTCCTGCAACTGCAGAAACGGTTGCTAATAAGCTACATTATGTGCGTCAGGATGGTAAAACCGTTTTTAAGTTTGCGGTTTCAAATATGGCAGACGTAAGTGAGCTTATAATGAAGCGCAATGATCTTACTAATGAAGATGTAAATTGGCTTGTAGCTCATCAGGCAAATAAGCGCATTATTGATGCTACAGCGCGCAGAATGAATCTTGATGATGAAAAGGTGTTAATGAATATTCAGAGATATGGTAATACTACCTCTGCTACCTTACCTTTGTTGCTAAGTGACTTTGAAAAAAATCTCAAAAAAGGAGATAATTTAATATTTGCTGCCTTTGGAGGCGGCTTCACATGGGGTTCTATTTACCTTAAATGGGCCTACAATTCTTAGATTTTAACCTATCTAACGTTAATTATTATGGATTTAAAAGAAATTCAAAATCTTATTAAATTTGTTGCAAAATCTGGTGCCAGCGAAGTAAAACTGGAGATGGATGACATCAAGATAACCATCAAGACCGGAGGCGAAGAGCACAAAGGTGAAACTACTATTTTGCAACAAATCCCTATGGCAGCCCCAATGGCCCAACAACCTCAAACGCCCGCTGCCCCTGCCCCTACTGTATCTGCAGATGTAAATACAGGTGCTAAGAAAGAAGAGGATAATTCTAAATATATTACGATCAAGTCGCCTATCATAGGCACCTTATATCGTAAACCTGCTCCAGACAAACCCACTTTTGTAGAAGTAGGTGACAGCATCAAAGAAGGAGACGTTCTTTGTGTTATTGAAGCGATGAAACTTTTTAATGAAATAGAAAGTGAAATTTCAGGAACCGTAGTAAAAGTTCTTGTTGATGACGCGTCACCGGTAGAGTTTGATCAACCATTATTCTTGGTAGACCCATCATAACTACAGGGATAAATTCTTAACTAGATATCCCAACCCGTCTTATATCATTTATAAAATAGATTGACAGACATTACAATTTAATAAGCTATGTTTAAAAAGATACTTATAGCAAACAGGGGAGAGATTGCCCTTAGAGTAATCAGAACTTGTAAAGAAATGGGTATAAAAACTGTCGCCGTTTACTCTACTGCAGACGCAGAAAGTTTACATGTGCGTTTCGCAGATGAGGCGGTTTGCATAGGCCCCGCCCCAAGCAGCGAGTCTTACCTTAAAATGTCAAATATTATTGCAGCCGCAGAAATAACTAATGCAGATGCGATTCATCCCGGTTATGGCTTTCTATCAGAGAACGCTAAATTCTCTAAAATTTGCGAGGAGCACGAGATTAAATTCATTGGTGCTTCTGCAGATATGATCTCAAAAATGGGAGATAAGGCTACAGCCAAAGCAACCATGAGAGAAGCCGGTGTGCCATGTGTACCAGGTAGTGAAGGCATTTTGGAGAGCTATGAAGAAGCAGAAAGGATTGCCAAAGAAATAGGCTATCCCGTGATGATAAAAGCTACCGCCGGTGGTGGTGGCAAAGGTATGCGTGCTATTTGGAAAAAAGAAGAACTGCGTAAAGGCTGGGATTCTGCCCGCCAGGAAGCAAGTGCAGCTTTTGGGAATGACGGTATGTATATGGAAAAGCTTATTGAAGAGCCTCGCCATATCGAGATACAAGTTGTAGGAGACAGCACCGGTAAAGCATGTCACCTTTCAGAACGTGATTGCTCTGTACAACGTCGTCATCAAAAACTTACTGAAGAAACTCCTTCTCCTTTCATGACAGATAAGCTACGTGAAGAGATGGGTAATGCGGCTGTACGAGCTGCAGAATATATAAAATACGAAGGCGCAGGTACGGTTGAATTCTTAGTAGATAAGCATAGAAATTTCTACTTTATGGAGATGAATACTCGTATTCAGGTTGAGCACCCAATTACAGAACAGGTGGTTGACTATGACCTGATACGTGAGCAAATTCTTGTTGCTGCGGGAGTGCCAATTTCAGGCAAGAATTATTTCCCACAGTTGCACTCTATTGAGTGCCGTATCAATGCAGAAGATCCTTACAACAACTTTAGACCCTCACCAGGTCGTATAACTAATTTACATGCCCCGGGTGGTCACGGTGTACGCATAGATACTCATGTTTACAGCGGTTATTTGATTCCGCCTAATTATGATTCTATGATTGCTAAACTGATTACTACCGCACAAACACGTGAGGAAGCGATCAATAAAATGAAGCGTGCACTTGACGAATTTGTAATTGAAGGCGTAAAAACAACAATACCTTTTCACAGACAGTTGATGGAAGATCCTGGTTACATTTCAGGAAATTACACAACTAAGTTTATGGAAGACTTCAAAATGAAACCTGAAGTAACAGAATAACAAAAAGGCCCGAATTTAAGTTCGGGTTTTTTTATGCCATAAAATCAGCTGATTTCTGCTTATTTTTAGATGAAAACTATCCATTTATGAACCCTAATTTTTCATTCTGGGAACTACAAACCTGGTTCTCTCATGTTGATTTTACAATAGCCGGAAGCGGAATTACAGGATTGAATTGTGCACTTCAACTAAGGAAGAAATATCCACTAGCTAAAATCCTATTGCTGGAGCGTGGAAGTTTACCCACCGGGGCGAGTACAAAGAATGCGGGCTTTGCATGTTTTGGCAGTCTTTCAGAAATTATAAGCGATCTTAAATCACATACAGAAGATGAAGTCCTTGATATAATAACCATGCGCTACAATGGTCTTAATTTGCTTAGAAAGACGCTGGGCGATAAAGCTATTGACTATAATCACTGGGGCGGTTATGAGCTGTTTTTTGAGCGAAATAGAGAATTGTATGAGACATGCTTTGAGCAGATGAAACCTGTAAATAAATTGCTCAATCCTATCTTTAATGAGGATGCTTTCGCTGTAGCGGAAAATAAATTTCATTTCAAGAATATTCAACCAAAAGTGATCTTCAACACTACCGAAGGACAGATCAATACGGGAATGATGATGAATTCATTATTGAAACTTGCAAAGGCAAATAACATTCTCATTCTTAATAATCACACTGTAGAATCATTTACAGACTTAAACAACCGGGTTGAGATAAGAACGCAGCAAATTTATTTTAAAACACGTAAATTTTTCATTGCTACCAACGGCTTGTCTTCAAAGCTTGGTTTAACCGAAGTTGAACCTGCTCGCTCCCAGGTTTTAGTTACAAAACCAATAAAAGATTTGCACATTAAGGGCACTTTTCATCTTGATGAAGGATATCTATATTTTAGGAATATTGATGGCAGGATCTTGCTAGGCGGAGGTCGAAATATTGATAAGGAAAAGGAACAAACAGATTCTTTTGAGATTACACCAAAAATTCAGGATTATCTGGATGAGCTACTTAAGAATACAATTTTGCCTGATCTGGATTACGAAATTGATCACCGCTGGAGCGGAATAATGGGCGTAGGTGACAAGAAAAAACCTATTATCAAGGAAATTTCTGAAAATGTGTTTTGTGGTATTCGGCTTTCTGGTATTGGCGTGGCAATAGGAAATCTGGTAGGCAAAGAATTAGCCGATTTTGCGTAGTTTTAAGTAGATTTTTGCTCCTTTTAGGAGGTTTTTTCTGTGGTTGAAAAACACTTGTTTTCCCTGAAAATCGGCTTTAATCAGGTAAAAATCGCCTTTAAAGAATGATTTTTCCACCATTACTTCAATAGAAGTTTCTGCATCACTAACCACTAATTCATGAGGTAAAAGCAGTAATTCTTCAATTGAATTTTGCCCAATAGTTGACCCTGAAATTCTGCTAACATCGCCAAAAAAGGAAGCAACATAACCATTTTTTGGACTATTAAATATTTCCTCAGGTTTGCCCGACTGGATAAAAGTTCCGTTACGCATCACTTTAATTTCATCAGAAAATGAAAGCGCTTCTTCACTATCATGGGTAGCAGTAATACAGGTTATATTCTGCTTTTTCAAATACTGGTAAAGATTTCGCCGTAAGGCATTGCGTCTAAAATTATCAATGTGGCTAAAAGGCTCATCAAGCAACAATAGTTCCGGCTCTTTTGCAATAGCTCTGGCAAGCGCGACACGCTGTTTTTGACCACCGCTTAAATATTTCACGTGCGTATCTGCTAATTTCTGCATGTCTACAACCTCCAGTAACTCGTCAACACGCTCATTACGGGCTCTCATAAAATTGCGGGAAAGGAATTTCGCAATATTATCTACCACCGAAATAAACGGCATAAGATCAAAATCCTGAGCGAGATATTTCATATACGGTTCTCCGGGAATCAGGTTAAAATCCGGACCTAAAACCTGCTTTTCTCCCCAGAAAATCTGCCCGTTTTTTAACTGAAATAAGCCATAAATGAGCTGTAAAAGGGTGCTTTTTCCGCAACCGCTTTCGCCCAATATGGAAATATGATCTCCTTGTTCTACAGTAAAATGTATATTTTCTAAAACAGGATCTTCTAAATAAGCAAAAGATTTTATGTTGACTTTAAGCATAGTTCAATATAATAGACCTACAAGGTTTTTCAAAATAAACCGAAGATCTGCAAGGTTTCAAAAACCTTGTAGGTCTAGTCGAATAAACCTTGTTGGCCTGGAAAAACCTTGCAGATCTAAAATTATTTAAGATAGGCCGAATTATCCTTTTACTTTTTCTGTAGTCTTATCTGGCAATACCTGATAACCCATGTTGTAAAGTGTAAATGAATATAGGTCTGCATACTGCTCTATAGTCTTGCTCACCGGAGTTCCTGCGCCATGACCTGCATCTGTCTCAATTCGAATTAAAACCGGAGCATCACCCGCTTGCTTTTCCTGTAATTCTGCGGCAAATTTAAAACTATGCGCAGGAACCACGCGGTCATCATGATCGCCTGTGGTTACTAAAGTAGCCGGATATTTAACGCCTTCTTTTACATTGTGAACAGGAGAGTAGGACTTGATATATTCAAACATTTCTTTACTGTCTTCAGAAGTACCATAATCATAAGCCCAGCCGGCACCGGCTGTAAATGTGTGGTAACGCAACATATCCATAACACCAACGGCAGGAAGCGCAACCTGCATTAGATCTGGTCGCAGCGTCATGGTTGCTCCTACAAGCAAACCACCGTTTGAACCACCGCGAATAGCCAGATATTCTTTTGAGGTGTATTTATTGTCAATAAGATATTCCGCGGCAGCGATAAAATCATCAAACACGTTTTGTTTCTGCATTTTTGTACCCGCATCATGCCACTCTTTACCGTACTCGCCACCCCCACGCAGGTTTGGAACCGCATAAACACCGCCCATTTCCATCCAGATTGCATTTGTAATACTAAAAGATGGGGTAAGACTAATGTTGAAACCGCCGTAACCATAAAGCATAGTTGGATTTTTACCATTAAGCTCAAGACCTTTTTTGTAGGTAATGATCATGGGCACTTTTGTGCCGTCTTTTGAAGTGTAGAAAACCTGTTTGCTCTCGTAATTTTCAGGATCAAAATTGATGTCCGGTTTTCTAAATAATTCTGAAGTTCCGCTCTCTATATTGTATTTATAGATACTTCCCGGAGTTACATAGTTGGTAAAGGTGTAATACAGTTCTTTTTCCTCTTTTTTGGTTCCAAAACCACCCACGCTGCCTATTCCCGGTAATTCTACATCACGCACCAATTTCCCATCATAATCGTATTGTTTTATCTGTGAAACAGCATCTACCATATATTCTGCAAAAAAGTAACCACCACCGGTTGAAGGACTTAAAACATGCTCTGTTTCCGGAATGAAATCAACCCAATTGTCAGGTGTGGGATTAGAAGCATCAACTGTAACGATCTTCATGTTAGGCGCATCCTTATCTGTCACGATAAATAATTTTGAGCCTACATTGTCTATCACATATGAGTTGGTGTCTGTATTATCCAGAATTGTCACAAACTTGCTATCTGGCTTCGTGAGGTCTTTGATCATCAACTTATTCCCTGATGTTGAAGTTCGTGGTCCTAAGATCAAATAATGATCATCTTCGGTCACATTACCATAGATATAGCGATGTTTTTCAGCTTCTGTACCGCCAAAAATAAGTTCGTCGTTTTTCTGTGGCGTGCCCAGTTTGTGATAATAAACCTTATGTTGATCAGTCTTGGCTGAAAGTTGGCTGCCTTCCGGTTTATCATAGCTGGAGTAATAAAAACCGTCATTACCTTTCCATGACATACCGCTGAATTTTATATCAACCAGCGTATCTTCTGTGATTTCTTTGGTTTCAGCATCCATAACCAGAACTTTTCTCCAGTCGCTGCCGCCTTCAGAAATGCTGTAAGAAAGCATTTTTCCATTTTTAGAGAAATCCATTCCGCCAAGGGAAACGGTACCGTCTTCAGAAAAAGTATTGGGATCTAGAAAAACTTCTGCAGTTGAAGGATCTTCTCCTGTTTTGTAGCGATAGATCACATATTGGTTCTGTAGACCGTCATTTTTAGAAAAATACGTGTAATCACCTTCTTTATTAGGAGAACCTATTTTCTCATAATTCCAGATATCCTCCAGCCGCTTCTTTATTTCCTCCCGATATGGGATTTTGTCGAGATAGCCAAAAGTTGCCTTGTTTTCTTCCTTGACCCAGGCTTCAGTATCAGGACTTCGGTCATCCTCAAGCCAGCGGTAAGGATCTTTAACTTCTGTGCCAAAATAATTATCTACTGTATCTACTTTTTTTGTTTCGGGGTATGTCAAACTTCTGTTTATTTGTTTAGTTGAAGTATTCTGCGAAAAAACTACAGACGAGGTTATCAAGCTAATTATGAGTATATTTTTCATTGGGATAAGTCTTTACCCTCAAATATACCTTAAAAAAAACCTCTTAAACACGAGGCTTAAGAGGTTTTAACTTTTCATTAAGAATAGATGATTACACCAGTTCTTTCGTCATTAGATATTCAGCAATTTGCACGGCATTTGTTGCAGCACCTTTTCGCAAATTATCTGCCACAACCCACATATTTAAAGTGTTAGGTTGAGAGTAATCGCGACGTAAACGACCTACAAAAACATCATTTTTACCTTCTGCATAGATAGGCATAGGGTATGTATTTGTATCTGGGTTATCCTGAAGAGTCACACCATCTGCATTTTGCAATAAATTGCGAACTTCTTCAATATCAAAGTCCTCATGAAACTCTACATTGATTGCCTCACTATGGCCTCCTACCACAGGAATACGTACAGCAGTTGCCGTTACAGCGATAGTTTTATCACCCAGTATTTTTTGAGTTTCGTTTACCAGTTTCATTTCTTCCTTTGTGTATCCATTTTCGGTGAAAACATCACAGGCAGGAATGGCGTTGCGGTGAATAGGGTAAGGATATGCCATCTCACCTTTCTCACCTATATATTCATTCTCGAGCTGGCGAACCGCTTTTACCCCTGTACCGGTTATAGATTGATATGTGGAAATAACCAATCTTTTAATTCTATATTTTTTGTGCAAAGGCGCTAAAGCCACAATCATTTGTATGGTTGAGCAGTTAGGGTTTGCAATGATCTTATCTGTGTCTTCCAGCTCTCCCGCGTTAATTTCAGGTACAATTAGTTTTTTAGTAGCGTCCATTCTCCAGGCTGAAGAATTATCTACCACAGTTGTGCCTACTTCTGCAAATCTGGGAGCAAACTCTAATGAGGTGCCACCGCCGGCAGAGAAAATAGCAATATCAGGTTTAGCTGCAATTGCATCTTCCATAGAGAAAATGGTATATTCTTTATCTTTATACGTCACTGTTTTACCTACAGATCTCTCTGATGCTACAGGAATTAATTCTGTAATTGGAAAATTGCGTTCTGCAAGAACCTTCAACATTACCTGGCCTACCATCCCGGTAGCACCTACAACGGCTACTTTCATAATAATATAATTTAACCCACTAGTGGGATTATTGACTCGAGGCGCACCCCGATTATTGTTATTAAATTAAAAATTCTTACCTCATTTTAAATGTAGAGGCGTTTCTTAAAAAGAAAGACCAAAAGTACCAACTAACTGAAACATAGCTGACATTCTTCTTAAAAATATACACATTTGTACAATTTGTTATTTTTCACAAATATCTTAAAAAAGAACCACGCCTTTTGAGCGTGGTTTAGGTAATAGTAAACTGCAGTGCAGCGGTGTTTTCAGCTTTACTGAAACGTTAACTTTTATTTCTTACGCAGCTCGTCGCGAATCTCCATTAAAAGATCTTCTGTAGAAGGACCTTTTGGTGCAGGAGGAGCAGCAGCTTCTTCTTTTTTCTTTGTTTTTTCATAACCCTTAAGCAACCAGAAGATAACAAAACCTATTATAATAAAATCTATAATAGCTTGTAAAAAGTTACCGTAGGTCATAATTGCTCCTCCAGCTTCTTTAGCAGCTTCTACTGTTTCATATGCCCCACCGTCTAAAGAAAAGAAAAGGTTGTTTACATTTTGCCCTCCCAGTAAAAGGCCTATAACCGGCATGATTACGTCTGCTACTAAGGAGCCTACTATTTTATTAAACGCACCACCTACGATAACCGCAGTTGCCAGTGCTACAATATCCCCTTTCATAAGAAAGGCCTTAAAGTCTTTTAAAAATGCCATTTTCAGTTAGTTTTTAGTTATTTAAGGTTAAAATTAAAGAATAATAAGACAGGAGAATTGATATTGTAATTTTTTTATCTTTATCGAAGAATAACTCGTTTTATCCGTTGAGAAACACAAGTTAGTAGTTCGTAAGGTATAGAATTAATAGCTTTAGATAATTCAACCACAGAGGCGCCTTTGCCAAAAACGATTACCTCGTCACCCTCTTCACAGTCAATAGTAGTTACATTTACCATGAGCATATCCATACAAACATTGCCTAAAATTGGTGCTTTCTTGCCATTAATCATAACAAAACCTTTCCCTTTACCAAATGCGCGTGATATACCATCTGCGTGACCTATAGAAATTGTTGCAGACCGTTCTGACGTCGACGATTTGTGCCCCCTGTTGTAACCTACAGATTCTCCCGGCGTTATTGTATGAATTTGAGAAATAACAGACTTTAATGTAGCCACAGGAACTAATATCGCATCTTCTGCTGCAGAATTACCGTAGCCATACAAACCAATACCTGTACGCACCATATCAAATTGTGCTTCAGGATAATTTATTATTGCAGAGGTGTTGCTTTGATGTAAAATGGGGCGATAACCTAAGCCCGTTATCATTTTATCTGCAATAGTGCTGAAAGTACTTATTTGATTGAGAGTAAAGACTTTTTCGCTAAGATCTTCACTAGCTACAAGATGTGAGAAAAGTGATTTTACATAAATAGCATCTGTTGACTTAAAAATAGAGAGCAGTTCTTCTTCATTACCAGACTTAAAGCCAAGCCTGTTTAATCCTGTGTTGAATTTAATATGTACAGGATATTGTTTCAGGTTTTGTTTTTCTACTAAGGCAATAAAAGCATTTAGGACCCGGTAACTGTATAAATTAGGTTCCAGACAATGTTCAATAATATCCTCAAAAGTGTCTGGTTGTGGGTGTAAAACCAGAATAGGAGTTTTAATACCACCTGCTCTCAATGTTATACCTTCTGAAGTATAAGCAACGGCAAAATAATCTACATTCTTTGTTTCAAGTTCGAGAGCCACAGCAACAGGATCACTGCCATAAGCATAAGCCTTAACAACAGCCAGCACTTTAGTCTGCGGCTTTATTTTAGATTTTAGATAATCAAAATTATGTCTTAACGCGTTAAGATCTATTTCAAGCACCGTTTGTGACATTTACTCGAGGGGTTGTTCAGGATCTATCTCTTCGGGATCTTTTACCTCCAGCGTTTTAAGGCGCTCACGCAGCATCGCTTTGTAATAAGCGCCTCTGCTTAAAGGTTCATATTCTTCTGTCTCACCAAGAAGAACAAGATCATCACTTGCCGCTTTGCGATAACTAAACTGAGCCAGATTTCCTGTGCGGGTGCAAACAGCATGTACCTTAGTGACATATTCTGCCGTGGCCATTAGGGCAGGCATGGGGCCAAAGGGATTGCCTTTAAAATCCATATCCAGGCCGGCTACGATCACACGCACACCACGATTAGCAAGGTCATTGCAAACTTTCACAATTTCATTATCAAAAAACTGCGCTTCATCTATACCTACCACATCGCAATTATCTGCAAGAATAGGAATATTTGCAGCTGCAGGAACGGGTGTAGATCTTATTTCATTGGCATCATGAGAAACTACAAGTTCATCATCAAACCTCGTGTCTATGGCCGGTTTAAAGATCTCAACTTTTTGCTTAGCAAACTTGGCGCGCTTGAGGCGGCGTATCAACTCTTCGGTTTTTCCCGAAAACATCGAGCCACAGATTACTTCTATCCACCCAAATTGCTCTTTATGATTGACAGTATTTTCGAGAAACATTTTGTATTTTTCAAACATAAACGGCATTGGCGCCGTTTTCCTTGTAAGACAGGCAAATTTATTAAAAAGCCAGTCAATAACCGGAGTAAACAAAAAAGTTATGAAGAAGAAATTAAAATCTGAATTAGTAAGCCTGGCTCACCGGATTTTAAAACTCGATTCTGATAGCGATTACCGCGAAATGCAGGAAGAGGCAAGACGCCTTTATGAGGCTTTTACAGTTTTGGCTTTCGCCGAAAGGCAATTTGACGCGCCTAAACCCACCCTTGAACAAAAGGATATTATTGAAACTTTTGAAGAAAAGGAAGTTGAAGAAGTTGCAGAGCTTTTTGACACAGTGCAAAAAACACCTGTACAAAAACAGAAGCCTGAAACTGTAGCTGAGATCACAAAAGCAAATCAGGAACTTTTTGAAAAAGCGCGCAAAAAGGAGAAAAAATCGGCTGAAAGAGATAGTTTTTTCCGTCCTGACGGGACTGAGCATAATGAGAATGATGAGGCTCTTTATGAGCCTGTGATCGAGAAAATAAAAGACATGGTTGCTCAAATGCCATCAGAAGCAGACGATATAGACGACATGTTTCATGAAATTACAGGCAAACCTGAATATGCTAAAAATGATATGAAGGATGTGGGTGAGTTTGGTCGTATGGCTGAATTTGAAGAGAAAAAACCCATGGTTTCAGAAAAGCCAAAGTCTCTTAATGATAAGCTTACTAAAGGTATTGCAATAGGTCTTAACGATAGGATCGCATTTATAAAACAACTTTTTAACGGCAGCACTTCAGACTACAACAGAGTTTTATCGCAGCTTAACACTTTGGGCAGTAAAGCAGAGGCCTATAATTTTATTAGGGATATGGTAAAACCAGACTATAATGGCTGGGCCGGCAAGGAAGTTTATGAGGTTAGATTTCTGGAACACGTAGAAAAGAAATTTGATCACTAATTTAGCCGCTCAACTAGAAACCCTATAAATGGCAAAACTTTATTTAGTACCCACGCCTATTGGCAATCTTGACGATATGACCTTTAGGGCGGTACAGGTGCTAAAAGATGCAGATCTTATTCTTGCTGAAGATACACGTACTAGTGGTAAACTTCTTAAGCATTTTGACGTCAAGACAAACATGCATTCTCATCACATGCATAACGAGCATAAAACTGTTGATGCAATTGTAGAACGCATTAAAAATGGCGAGACCATCGCACTTATAAGTGATGCCGGCACACCTGCAATTTCAGATCCGGGATTTTTATTAACTCGTGCCTGTGTAGAAGCCGGTCTTGAAGTAGATTGCCTGCCTGGCGCTACAGCTTTTGTTCCTGCACTTGTAAATAGTGGTTTACCTAATGATAAGTTTGTTTTTGAAGGTTTTTTGCCTGTTAAAAAAGGGCGACAAACACGCTTTAATTTATTAGCCGAAGAAACCCGGACAATGATATTTTATGAAAGTCCGCATAAGTTGATTAAAACGCTGGGGCATTTCAAAGAATATTTTGGCGTAGAAAGGCTATGCTCTGTTTCAAGAGAGATTACCAAACTTCATGAAGAAACAGTACGCGGAACCGTGGAGGAGGTTTTAAAGCATTTTGAAGCTAAACCTCCCAAAGGCGAAATTGTTATTGTAGTGGAGGGGAAGCGATAACTTTAGACCTTAGGTACCCATCCCGGCTCATATTCACGCCCCCAGAGCTGCATAGCATCCCGGTCGTATATATGTCCTGTTCTATCATCTATGTCAAAACCTTTCCCTACCCGATAAGCCATATTTGCGTAATGCACCATCGCCATACTTATACTTGCATCTGCAATGGGAGCATTAAGACTAGCTTTTCCGCGTATGGTATCGAAGAAATTTTTCATATGAGTGGTAGACATATCGCCCCCGCCGCCTAATGTATTGCCCGCTTCAGAAGAAGCAGATTGATTTGTTTTAATTACTTTTCCAGTTCGATCTGTTAGAATGTATTTTTCGCGATCTACAAAAACAGCACCGTCGCTTCCATAAATAGTAGTTCCTCTCCCGGCGCCATAAGTGTCATAGCCATTGCGACTTTTACCGTCCCATTTAATAATTTTATTTCCTTTAAAACGGAAGGTTGCATCCATAGTGTCATACATTTCCCAGCCATCTTGTAAGAAATGACGTTTAGCAGCTTCAACTTCAGCATGCACCGGAAAATCTACATTTAAAGCCCATCTTGCCACATCCAGTTCATGAGTAGCATTGTTTCCAGTTTCTCCTGTGCCATAATTCCAGCCATACCAATGCCAGTTATAATCCCAGGTTTCTTGCGTGTAATCACGTCTTGGGGCGGGTCCCTGCCACAACTCCCAATCTAATCCCTGTGGAATGGGAGCTTGCGTTTGCACAGGTACTTCGCCGCGTGAATTAGTATAAAAGGCTACAGCTTTGTATGGAGTGCCTATAATACCGTCATGAATTTCCTGTATAATTTCGGCAGTATGATCTGATGACCGCTGCTGATTTCCCATTTGTACCACCTTGTTATATTTTTGAGCCGCTTGCACTAAAATTTCATTCTCGTGCATATTATGACTACAGGGTTTCTCAACATAAACATGTTTTCCGGCTTGCATCGCCAGTATAGAACCGGGAGTATGCCAATGGTCTGGAGTTGAATTAATAAGAATATCTACCTGAGAATCATCGATCACTTTGTGAATGTCATTTTCTAATTTAGGTGTGTAATCAATATTTTCTGAAAAGTTTTTCAGCGCATTGACGCGCTGGCTTTCCATAACATCGCAGAGATACAATAAGTTTACATTATTTTCTTTTTGAGCGATAGGTTCTACATACGCTCCATATCTTCTTCCTAAACCCGCAATCGCAATATGCAGTCTGTCGTTGGCGCCCATTATGCGATTGTAGCTACTTGCCGCCATAGATGTAGCTGAATTGCTTAGGGCCAGGGCTGTTCCTCCTAAAACCGTTTTTGTAATAAAATTTCTTCTTGTGGTCATTACAGTTTTTTAAAGAGGTTTGATTTTAATGTTTTTAAACGAAACACGATTTCCGTGATCCTGCAAGAGGATATTTCCTCTTTCCAGCTCGCCAAAACCTGGCCATTTAGCATATTTACTTTCAGAAACCAGTTTGTGAAAATCATCGCTCTTACGCTCATACTCCAGTACCTTCATCCCATTGAGCCAATGCTCAACATGATCTCCTTTAGAAATAATATATGCTGTATTCCATTCTCCTGTGGGATTTACAGGTTTTTCTGGATCTGCTTTAATGAGGTCATATAATGACGCAAGAGTACGGCTCCCTTCATGGTTGCCCAGTTTAGCATCGGGATGAAATTCATCATCAAGAATTTGATATTCAAGACCTATAGAAGAACCTTCTCCTTTATTAATTTCAGTATCAACGTAGTACTTAATCCCGCTATTAGCACCTTTTGTAATTTTAAAATCAACTTTTAATTCAAAATCACCATATTGTTTAGTAGTTACAATATCACCTCCAGCCGCAGATTCTTCACCGCCGGAATCTAAAACTATAAGTTCGCCATCTTTAATCTCCCAACCACTTTCTGGAAAAGAGTCTAATTTTCCTCCACGCCAGCCATTAGTAGTTTTACCATCCCACAACATTTCCCATCCATTATTTTTTTCATCAGTTGTGAGCTGATTTTTAGTGATTATGGGCGATAAAGGAGTCTTTTGGCTATATTTTGAAAGACTATCAGTTAAGATGTTAATATTTTTCCAAACCACTTCTGTGCCTTCTTTTTCTTCATCTCCAATCGCGTGAACCTGCAATGCGATAAAGCCTTTAGAGGTTTTGGCATCAATGAGATAAGAAGCAGGTACTCCATTGATCCAGGTTTTTATAGTGTCACCTATAGCTTCAATTCGATATTTATTCCAATCATTTTGTTTAAAAGCTTTCTGCGCTTCCGGGTTATTATCAAGTGTGGTTAACCAGCCACGTCTGCCCTCATCATAGATTCCCGCGCTCCAGGCTCTTGCTGAGGGGTCTATTTCTATTTGATAACCATGAACCCTTCCATTTTGATACTGTGGGATACTATTGCTTCTGATCTGTATACCTGAATTCATTGTAGAATCTACCTTATATTCCAGTTCTAAAATAAAGTCCCCATACATTTTATCTGTGGTTAAAAAAGAATTGGGAGTGTTGTGAACTGTAGAACCTACAATTGTACCCTCTCTTACCTCATACTTGGCTTCGCCGCCTTTTTGGGACCAGCCCGATAAATCTTTCCCGTTAAATAATGAAACCCAGGGTGTCTCATCTTTTGGTTTCTGAGAACAGCTCGCAAGTGCGCCTACTATAATAAAAACTAAGACGCGATTAAAAGTTTTGGTTGTTTGCATATGGTTGGATAAAATGTTTTAAAACAGATGGTTGTATTGATAGAAAATCATCTCGTGTTCTTACCTTCCAGCAAATCAACAAGTTTAAAAATATGTTCATTGCTATAGCCAGCAGTATTCACTTTACTAAATTTCTTTTTCCCCGTCCAGATGATCATTTTATCTCTAAAGAGCTCTATTTCGCGAATGCGATCTGGCCGAATAATCTGCGTTTTTTGTTTCCCTAGTTTAAAAGAAATAAGATGCTTTTGAAACCTTACGTAATCTTTAAATCTTAAGGGATAGATAACAGGAATGTAGAGCAGAATCATAGCGATAGCCATAAGAAATGAATAATGATTATTTCTAAGCAGGTCTACTAAGCCAATAACCATTATGAATATTCCAGCAGCGTTGAAGTACATCTTCCAGCGAGCACGTTGATTAATGAACGTAATATTTTTGTACTTCATTTAAGCTGTAGCTACTTTATTATTAATATGAAGCTTATCAAGAAATTGGCAAACATCTTCATTCGTGAATAAGGCTGTATTGATGAGATGGCTCTTACCATCTTTCATGTTTAATTCAATACTTGTACCTTTAGTTTTTATCGTTCTCAGATTTTTTAAAGAGATCACTTCTCGATTGTGTTTGAGTTTAAATGAAATCTTATAAGGGCTGTAATGCACAACATATTCATGCCGGCGCTCGTAAGCTATTTTTGCAGGGAATAACAAAACAATGTAGCTGGCAGCAATTAAAAATGTAGTGCTTTGTCCGTTTGCTCCGCTCCAGATAAAGTAAGTAGAAACACCTAGAATTAGTAAGCACACTGCTATATAAATCAGATTAAGTCTGGAGAATGAATCATAGAAGTAAATCTTTTTCATACAACAATATAATGATTTATTCTCGTATTCTCATAACCTCCAGATATACAGGGCCACCATCAAGAGGATAGCCTTGAACTTTCTTAGCGATAAGAATAGTTTGTTTTCCTAAATGTGCATCGAGATCTACAGTCTCACTTTTTAATGCATAAGTTTCCTGATCTGTTTTTAAAGTGTGCGTGCCATATTGATAAGTGGTCATTCCCGCACGTTCTATAATACCATTATAAGTTTCTTCGGTGTTTTCAGGGGTCGAACTCTTGCAGCCTAATGCCAGAAATAAGCTTATAATTAAAATATTTTTCAGGGTTTTCATATTCTCGTTTGTTTAAAATTAATCATAATTTTAGCCTTTTCAAACCTGATTTTACTTCATCTGTTTTCGATTAATAATCATTAACTTATCATTTAATATTGTAAAAAAACCATGCGCTGGACACTAAAACCTGCCCCAAATACCCAAAAAACGGCTAAACTGGCTGCAGAATTAGGCGTGCCTCAATCTATCGCCTCTTTACTTATTCAGCGCGGGGTAGAAACTTTTGCTCAGGCAAAAAAGTTCTTTCGTCCTTCTTTAGAAGATCTGCATGATCCCTTTTTAATGAAAGATATGGACAGAGCGGTTGAGCGCATAGAAAAAGCTATCGCTCAAGGCGAAAACATTATGGTTTATGGTGATTATGATGTTGATGGCACTACAAGTGTTGCGTTAATGAGTAGTTATCTACTCTCAAAATACCCTAATGTGGCGACCTATATTCCAGATCGTTATGCAGAAGGCTATGGTGTCTCTTATCAGGGGATAGATTATGCGCACGATAATGATATTTCACTAATTATAGCTTTAGACTGCGGAATTAAGGCAATAGATAAAGTTGCTTACGCGAAAGAAAAAGAGATTGATTTTATAATCTGTGATCACCACCGCCCGGGAGCTGAAATCCCTGATGCAGTCGCTGTTCTTGATCCTAAGAGGAAGGATTGCAATTATCCTTATGACGAACTTTGTGGTTGTGGTGTGGGTTTTAAATTAATACAAGCCATAGCGCAAAAAGCGGGTTATCCTGTTAATTCGCTATTGCCGTACTTAGACCTTGTTGCTACAGCGATAGGTGCAGATATTGTGCCCATTACCGGCGAAAACAGAGTGCTGGCTTATTTTGGTCTTGAAGTAATAAATACGCTGCCGCGTACCGGTATTCAGGCTTTAATAGAAAATGTCAAGAAAGATAAACTCACGATTACAGATGTAGTTTTTATAATAGCACCACGTATTAATGCAGCCGGAAGAATAAAGCATGGGTTACATGCCGTTGATCTTTTAAAAGAAACAGATAAGGAGCGCGCAATGAAAATGGCTGCTGAGATTGAATCATTTAATGCTGAGCGCAAAGACCTCGATAAACTAATTACAGAACAAGCTCTGGAACAAATTCTTGATAAAAAGGAAGAAAACAGAAAAACAACAGTCGTTTTTAAAGAAGACTGGCATAAAGGTGTAATTGGCATTGTGGCCTCACGTCTTACAGAAACTTATTACAGGCCAACTCTTGTTTTTACACAAAGCGGGGAGAAACTAGCTGCCAGCGCACGATCTGTTACAGGTTTTGATGTTTATGAAGCTCTTGAAGGGTGTGCAGAACACATAGAGCAATTTGGGGGTCATAAGTATGCTGCCGGCCTCACTTTGCACGAGAAAGATTATGAAAATTTTAAACAGAAGTTTGAAGAAGTGGTGTCACAAAGTATTGATGAGCGACTCTTAGTGCCAGAGATACGGGTAGATATGAAAATGGAATTAAGCGATATCAATCCAAAGTTTTACCGCATTTTAAGACAGTTTGCTCCATTTGGCCCCGGTAATATGACTCCAATATTTATGACTGAAGATTTGAAAGACACCGGTTATGGTAAATGTGTAGGCGGCGATGATGCTCATCTTAAATGTACCCTAACTCAGCATGGCTTGCCGGGACAATATTCTGGGCCTGCAATAGGAGCAATTGGTTTTAATCTTGGTAATAAATGTGCATTGATACAAAATCAAAAACCTTTTAAAGCTGTATACTCTCTAGACACTAATGAGTGGAATGGCGACGTGACGCTTCAGTTAAAACTGAGAGATATTCAGTAGACTTGTGAATTGGTATTAATAGCTAATCTTTCGTTTAACATATTTTTATTTAGAATTAATCTAAACAAGTGTATATTTGTGAAAATCCTTATTATGGACCACATAAATATCATTTATAGAAATCACTTTGGGATTGCTTTTTATTGGAAGGATGTAATCGAAAAACCTACTCTCACCGCCCAAATAATATTTAGGGATATGGGTTTTTACTTGTCACTAGACGAGCTAAAGAGTTTTAGTTATCAGGTTGTAGAAGGTTTGTCACAGCGCCATTGTGATAACTGTACCAATAAAGGTGACTGCCGCTCTCTTTTATTAAAAACACCGTCTGCTAAGATTGACCTTGCGATAAGCAGAAATGAATTGCTGGATCTGCAGGATCTTCTGGACAATGTGATTATTAGAATGGAAACTAAAAAATACATGTCTTTCGCCCTAAACTAAGGAGTAAAAGTCTTTAGTTCAAAGGTTTTGCCATTAAAAACGCCGTATGTATAGTGGTTTATCCAGTCGCCCAGATTAAAATATGAAGAACGGGGACCTACTTTAATTTCCATAGGTAGATGCCTGTGCCCAAAAATAAAATAATCGTAATGGTGGGTTTCCAGTTTTCGCTTTGCGTAAGTAGCTAACCATTCTTTCTCTTCTCCCAGAAAAACATGATCATCGTCACCTGAGATCAATTTGTTTTTTACAGACATGTGCTGCCCAATTCGCATCCCAATATCAGGGTGCATCCACCTGAAAAGCCATTGAAAAAAAGGTGATTTAAAAACCTTTTTCATTCTTTTATAACCTTTATCACCAGGGCCTAAACCATCACCATGACCTATAAAGAACAATTTGTTGTTTATTTGAAAGACCTGTGGCTTAAAAAAAACAGGAATATTAAGCTCATTTTTAAAATAATCACGCATCCATAGATCGTGATTACCCACAAAAAAATAAATATCTATACCGCTGTCTTTAAGTTGGGCAAGTTTACCTAATACGCGTACAAAACCTTTAGGAACAACAGTTTTATACTCAAACCAAAAGTCGAAAAGATCGCCTAGCAAAAATATAACCCCTGCATCTTCTTTGATCTCATCAAGCCACTTGATAAATTTTAATTCCCGCGGTCTGCTTTCTAGTTTAGTAGGAGCGCCTAGATGATTATCACTTGAGAAATAAACTTTTTTTCCGGCAGGAATGTGAAGGTTAAAATCAGGAGTTACCATGCAGGTTATTTATTATCTGAAGCATACCATTCTGCAAAACTAGAATCTGTTTCCTGTAATTTAAGTGAATGCAACTGAATGTTTTCTGGTAAGAATTTCTGTATTTTTTCGGCAAAATCAATCACCATCATTTCGCTGGTAGGTTGATAATCTACAAGCAGAACGTTGTGACCACGGTCTGATAGTTCTTTAGCCAGCTCAACATGAGGTGTATTTTTATTAAAAACAGTAGCATGATCAAACACATCTACGATCTCACCTTTCACGATCTTTTTGAGATCGCCAAAATCGATCACCATACCGTATTTCACATTCGTGTTATTTGATATAGGCTCACCTATTACAGTAACAGATAATTTATAGCTATGGCCATGCACATTGCGGCATTTACCATCATAACCATATAAAGCGTGACCAGTCTCAAAAGAGAATAGCTTAGTAATACGTATTTTATTCATTAGAGTTCTGGCTACGTTGCCTGTGTTTTTTAATGTAAAGAATAATGAGCACGATCAATACAAGTAGAGTAGCTCCTAAATAGAGGCCATATTTTCCTATAAATGTACCTATCTCATAACCGGCGTCATAAGCCTTGTCACTTACAGAATCTCCCTCTGCCTGCTGCCATAAATAATATAGAATCTGTATCATTTTTTAAACCTGTTATACAAATAGATAATTATTAAAACTACGGCTAAAATTAAAAACAGCCCAGAACCAGTTAAAAACCGAAGAATACCCATTAAAATCGAAATTATAGACAAAAGTAACAAGAATGATCTGCTGTACCTAAAAATTAGTCCACAGATAGATTTTTTTGAAAAAGAGATTGCTTTTTTGCCTTTATTTACCGGCATGAAAACACAGCTTTTTGAGCAACTTGATTTTGTAGAAAACCCACTTTATGAGGTGATTATAGATGACCTTCTACAAAGACAATATTCTATTGTTGATAATTTTTTTAATCCTGAAGAGGTTCACATAATCCGTGATTCTTTAAAACAGGTTTATGAAGCAGATCGCTTTAAAAAAGCAGCTATAGGCAATAAGCTGAACGAAGAAATAGACAAAACCATACGCGGAGATTATATTTTATGGATCAATGAGCTTAACGCAAGCAATGCAGAGCAGCTATTTTTTGCTAAAATGAATGACCTGGTAAGCTACCTTAACAGAACTTGCTTTATGGGGATTCTACAAAAGGAGTTTCACTATGCCATTTATCCTAAAGGAACTTTTTACAAACGCCATCTAGATACTTTTCAAAATGATGATCGTAGAAAATTATCTTTTGTTTGTTATCTTAATGATGACAGTTGGCTTGCAGCAAATGGTGGCGAACTCACATTTTATATTCCTGAAGGTGCTGGTGAAAAGTCCTTAGATATAATCCCCAGACCGGGAAGGGTTGTTATTTTTGAAAGTCAGGTGCTAGAACACGAGGTGAAACCTGTATTAGCTTCAGAACGGTTGAGTATCACAGGCTGGTTAAAAACGCGTTAAGCAGTCAATTTTGGTTTGAATTTCTTTCGGAATTTAATGATCAATGCGCCGCCGCGTATGATCATCCATACGCTAAAAGCGATCCAGACAGCATATAGTTTGAGACCGAAATAATCACCTATAAACAAAGCCGGCACAAAACCAAAAAACGTAGCCAGTAGTAAAACATTGCGCAAGTATTTCATTTCGCCCATTCCCTTAAAGATCCCATCAAAAATAAAGGCCACGGCATTTAGCGGCTGCATGAGAATTATAATGAAAAATAATGCAGAATATCTGGCAATAACTTCTGGTTCTTTACTAAAAATATGACCTAATGGTTTGTACAGAAAAACGGCTATAATCATTAAAAAAACGGCCACAATTAGTCCAAAACCGGTTACTTTTTTGCTGAGGTTCCACAAGCCGGAATAGTCTTTTGCGCCCAGCAATTTACCGGCAAGAATATTTCCGGCAGCGGCATAACCATCTATAAAAAACGCTGAAAACAACCAGATATTTATAAGTATTGTCTGTGCAGCTATGTAAGACGCACCGTAACCGGTTGCAAATGAATTTGCCAGATAGAGCGCCAGATTTAAAGCTATTGTGCGCACAAAGAGGTTGAGCGCCATACCAATTAATCTATAGAGTTCTGGGTTAAGTGGCAGGCGTAATTTTAGTGAGACTTCAGTTTTTTGTAGTAAAAGTATAAGTGAAAGCAAGGCCATAACCGCCTGAGCTATTAGACTGGCATACGCCGCTCCCGCAATATTAAGAGCAGGAAAATAACCTTCAACACCATAGACTAATAAAAAGTCAAGTAAAATATTTAAAGCCGCGCCTATAATTGCAACAACCATAGGCCAGAACGTATTCTGCAAACCTCTAAAAATGCCAAAGACAGCAAATGTGAACAGGGTTAAAGGGAACCCCCAAACGCGTATACTGTAATATTCTCCGCAGTACTGCAATATGAGACCAGAAGCATTGTAGAGCGCAAAAATTTGCTCTATAAAAAAAACGGTGCTTAGCAGAATAACAATACTCAAAGCGATATTGAGAAAAATAGCCTGGGCCGGGAGATCTTTAATTTCATCTAATTTTCCCGCGCCTAAGTATTGAGCGATAATAGCTTGCAAAGCACTTCGCGTTTGTCCCAAAACCCAGATGAGCGCAGAAAGAAAAGACCCTACTATACCCACAGCAGCAAGAGCCTCTGTAGCGTCAATATCAATATTGCCCACCACGGCAGCATCTGTGGCAGAAAGTATGGGTTCTGCAATACCGGTGAGTAGCGCAGGTATTGCGAGACGATTTATATTTTTAAATGAGAGCGCAGAGGTTGAAGTCATGGATTTTTTCGCTTCAGGCGAAATTAACCATTTAATTTTTCACAGCACTTTTAATAGGAACAGTAGTATTCTCAAAAGGGAAGCTCATAGCAATAAAAAGGATGATCGCTTTGTTTTGGAAAATAAACAGCGCCTAATTTTTTATAACCTCGTTTCTCGTAAAAATTCTGATTGCGTTTGTTCTGGCTAAAAGTATCCAGCCGCACCGACTGAAAATCACCCTCTTTTGCCCGATTTTCGGCAAAATTCATCAGTTTTTGAGCATAACCTTTGCCCTGAAATTTGGGGAGAACTGCCAGCCTATGAATGTAAATAGAGGGTTTTTGATCTGTCGTGAGCCATTCTATTTTGTCATATATCTCATCTTTTACAGTAGAGATTACAATTGTACCCAGAATTGTATTTTTAGATTCAAGAACGTAGAGTTCGTTTCTGGCGATGTCATTTTCAAAGGCAGCGCGAGAAGGGTAATGATCATTCCATTGATATATTTTATTAGCTATCATGTCTTTGGCGCAAGCCGCAGTAATTACTAATATTTTATCAATTTCATAAGGTTTTGCTAAGCGTATCATCATTAAGCCCTATTTTTGATGACAAATTACTGGTAAACTTTATTAAATGAAAAATATTTTGCTTCCTCTGGGTAACAATGACAGGTTTAAAACTAACCTGCCATATGTTATAGAAATTGCACGTTTGCTAAATGCAACAGTGTATGTTGCTCGCTTATTTAAAGAACTTCCTCGCTCTGGCGGTTTACTTGAAGGAAACCCTACAGTAGAAGAAATTACTACACAAGAACTTGAGCAAATCATTAGTCAATATGATACTAAAGGTGTTGAGGTGGTCGCAAAACCACTTGAAGGAGATGAATGGGTAGAAGCAGTAGGAAGATTTAACCAGGCGATCACGACAGATTTAATAGTGCTTACACCAAAGCATCACAATATAAATGAAGAACATTATTTAGGTTCTGTGGCCGGCGCTTTACTTAAAAAGACCGAAATACCAGTACTTATTGTGCCAGACGATTATGTTTATAGACCTATACAACGCATTCTAATGGCAGTAAAATCTGGGATTGTGCATAATCCTGATGTTCTTAGACCATTAGTTGATATACAGGAAGGCGCGGGAGCAGAGATACGTTTACTACAAGTTAAGACCCCAGATTATCTGGCAGAGGATTCTGAATTTAATACAACTTTGGGCAAACTGGTTTCTTCTTATAAATCATCTGAAAACGCTACATTATTTCAGGGATTATTAGAGCATCTTAATGCCAATGACCCCGACTTTTTATGTGTTTTTCGCCGAAAAAGAGGGTTTTTTACCAAGTTATGGGAAGAAGACGCTGTGAAGAAAGTAGATTTTGAAAGTCGCCTGCCTTTATTGGTTTTGAAAGACGCAGAATAAGAAAGTATTTATACCGTAATTTAGTTATATTTGCCCTCCGTTTTGGGGATGTAGCTCAGTTGGCTAGAGTGCTTGACTGGCAGTCAAGAGGTCGTGGGTTCGAATCCCATCTTCTCCACTGAATAGAAATTAAATTCCACCAAAAACCCGCAAACATCACTGTTTGCGGGTTTTTTTATTTTGTATTATATCAAATAATACCATTTAATATCATCTAAATCGGGAGTAATTCGGGAGTAAATCGCGGAAGTAATTTTACTCCCGAATTAGCGTGGAAAATCCCGTCCTTACTGATTTCTTCATTTTTTTATTTCAAAATTATAAAGTAATTTAGAGTGGAATTTTGAACAAAAAATGAGCCTTTTACTCTCCATATTATTTCATATTCGAAAATCCAAGGGTAAATCCAATGGGTTAGCAGGCATTTATTGTCGTATAACAGCTGATGGCAAAAGGGCTGAAATGAGTATTGGAAGGAAGGTAGCTATCGATAAATGGGATGCTGCTGCGGAACGCGTTAAAGGAGTATCAGGC